>DGYFR06203__coassemble_1752_pt1 | contig 27771 bp, 23 predicted proteins | sample DGYFR06203__metabat2_high_PE_013 | metagenome-assembled genome bin DGYFR06203 | reverse complement strand
CGTCCTCGCCGATGTCTCCGCGGCCGCCGATGTCGTCGGCATGACCGTCGCCTAGTTCATCCCCCGCGACGTCCTGGCTGTGCTGGACCTGGTCGAGGACCTTCCCCTCCTCGACTGATCCCGCTCCCCTACGCCGCTGCGCCCCTATGACCCTGAGCCGCTGCGCCCCACGCCCCCGCCGTCAGCGCAGCGCCTGCGCGATGAGGATGTCGAGCAGCTCCGGGTAGGCCACACCGGTGGCTTCGAACATCTTGGGGTACATGCTGATCGGGGTGAACCCGGGCATGGTGTTCGGCTCGTTGAGCACCGGACCGTCCTCGGTGACGAAGAAGTCCACGCGGGCCAGACCAGAGCAGTCCAGGGCGGTGAAGGTCTCGACGGCGAGACGACGCACCTCGGCGACCTGGGCCTCGGGCAGCGGGGCGGGGATCTCGTAGCTGATGATGTCGTCGAGGTACTTGGTGTCGAAGCCGTAGAAGCCCTCCGGCCCGTCCTCGGTGCCCTTCAGCATCGACGGGTAGGACGCCCGCACGGCGCCGTCCGGGTACTGGAGCACACCACATTCGACCTCCACGCCGTGCAGCATCGCTTCGACGAGGATCTTGCCGTCGTGCCGGAAGGCCTCTGTCTCCGCGGCGAGCAGGTCGGCCCAGTCGCTGACCTTGGACACGCCAATCGAGGAACCACCCCGGGCGGGCTTGACGAACACCGGCAGACCCAGGCGGGCCTTCTCCTCGTCGGTGAGTTCGCGCTGTTCGGTGAGCACGATCTCGTCGCCGACGGGGATACCGGCGTGGCGGGCGACGGCCTTGGTGAACTGCTTGTCCATACACGCCGCGGAGGCGAAGACACCACTGCCGACATAGGGCACGTTGGCCAGCTCGAGGTATCCCTGGACGGTGCCGTCCTCACCGTTGATCCCGTGCAGGACGGGGAAAACCACGTCGACACGGGCGTAGAGCGAGCCGTCGCCGAAGCGTAGGGCGGCGCCGGAGTTCCCTCCCCCCACGTGTCCGGCGGCCGCCGGGGTCCCGAGGTCGAAGGAGACCGCGCGTCCACCGCTGACGGTCGGCAGGTCCCTGCCCTTGGCGGTCAGTTTCTCGGGGTCGGTGGTGCCGGCGACCCAGATGCCGGTGGAGGTGATCCCCACCGGGACCACCTCGTAGCGGTCCGGGTCGAGGTGCGACATCACGGCTCCTGCCGAGATGCAGGACACGCTGTGCTCGGTGCTCTGACCGCCGTAGAGGACCGCGACGGTGGTGCGGCGGGGCTGGCTGGTCTGGTTCGCGGGTTCAGTCACGGCCCCCAAGTGTAGCGGGAGTCTACTCAGCCTTCCGGCTGCGGCCCATCAACGCGCGGATCGCGGTGTCCACGTCGCCACCGTGGTGGCAGACCTTGACCACTTCGCGGGTGATCGGCATCTCGATGCCGTGGGCCACGGCGAGTTCCTCGACGGACATGCTGGAGATCACGCCCTCGGCAACCTGGCCCTTCGTCGCGGCACTGGCCTGGTCCAGGGACTCCCCCTTGCCGAGACGTTCGCCGAAGGTGCGGTTACGCGACAACGGGGAGTTACAGGTCGCCACCAGGTCTCCCATGCCTGCGAGTCCGGCCATGGTCCGCTGGTTGCCGCCGAGGGCGACGGTGAGCCGGGTGATCTCGGCCAGCCCGCGGGTGATCACCGAGGCGATGGTGTTGTGCCCCATGCCCATGCCGGCGGCCATACCGCAGGCCAGGGCGATGACGTTCTTGCAGGTACCGCCGACTTCACAGCCGATGACGTCGTCGTTGGTGTAGGGCCGGAAGTAGGGCGCGTGCATGGCGGCCTGGATGGTCTTGGCCCGGGCAGTGTCCGTGCAGGCAACGACACTGGCGGCGGGCTGCTGCCGGGCGACCTCGGCGGCGAGGTTCGGTCCGGAGAGCACCGCCACCCGGGACTCGTCGACCTCGGCGACCTCGGCGATGACCTGGCTCATCCGGCGTCCGGTGGAGTGCTCGATACCTTTCGCGAGGCTGACGAGGGTGGCGTCGGGGCCGATCAGGTCGCGCCAGCCGGCCAGGTTGGAGCGCAGTGACTGGGACGGCACCCCAAGGAAGACCACGTCGGCCCCGGCGAGTGCCTCGGCGGCGTCGCTGGTGGCGGTGATCGTCTCCGGCAGGATGACGTCCGGCAGGTAGGACGAGTTGGTGTGCTGCTCGCGGATCTCCGCGGCGACCTCCTCGCGTCGGGCCCACAGGGTGACAACGGGGTTGTCGGCGTCCGGTGCGTCGCCGGACGCTGCTGCCGCGTCGGCGCACACCTTGGCCACCGTCGTGCCCCAGGAGCCCGATCCCATGACCGCTATCCGAACCATCCGCTGCTCTCCCTTACTTGTCCTGGCTAGAATGACGAATGCATGATGCATCAGTGCTGTCTCATGCACGCTGCCTCTAAACATTGAACCAGACGCACGGGGCAACGGTGATGACTCCACCTGAACCCGCGTCGACAGGAAGGCCCCTCAACGTGACGACCCACAACGGCATCGGCGACCTTTCCACTTCGCTGGCCTCACGAAACCTGCAGATCTCCGATGGCCATGTGGCCCGGATCGGCAGCACCCCCGCCGAGGAGTTCGAGCGTCCGGTCTTCGCCGCCGGGGCGGTGCTGTGGCGTCGGACGACCCCGGCCGGCCGAGGGGTCGCCGAAACCGCCGACGACGGCGCCATCGAGATCGCGGTAATCCACCGGCCGCACTACGACGACTGGTCACTGCCGAAGGGCAAGGTCGATCCCGGGGAGAACCTGCCGGAGACCGCCGCCCGCGAGATCCTCGAGGAGACGGGCTACTCCCCGACCCTCGGCTGGTTGCTGGGACACGTCCACTACCCGGTGCAGAAGAAGACGAAGGTCGTCTACTACTGGACCGCCGAGGTGACCGAAGGTGACTTCGTCGCCAATGACGAGGTCGATGTGCTGGAGTGGGTGACCCCGGAGGAGGCGTCGCAGCGGGTGAGCTACGACGCCGACCGTGATGTCATCGCCGCCGCCCTGGAGGTGCTGGCCCTGGGCTGCACCCGCCGCGTCCTCTATGTCCGGCACACCAAGGCGATGGACCGGGACGACTGGGGGCAGGACGATCTGCTGCGACCGTTGACGAAGAAGGGGCGTCGTCAGGCGGAGGCTTTGACCAGCGTGCTCAGTGGCTACCGTCCGGGGGCGGTGGCCAGTGCCGACGCGGAGCGCTGTGTGGCGACGGTGGAGCCGGTCGCCACGGAGCTGGGGCTCGACATCGTCACCGACCCGCACCTTGGCGATGCGGCCCTGGAGCATTCCCCGCGCACCGTGATGGAGGCACTGGTGAAGGCCACGGCCGCCCCGGTCAGCGTGGTGTGCTCGCAGGGCGTGGTGATGCCGGCGGTGATCACCGGCCTGGCGCAGGACGCCGGGATCGAGATCGAGGACGTCCGGGTGAAGAAGTCCTGCGTATGGGTGCTGCACCTGGGGGCGGACGACACTCTGCTGGGCGCGGACTACCTGGCTTCTCCCCTGCCGGTGGTCTAGCTGACGCTGGTCAGGCGCCGGTAAGACGCTTGCCAGGAGTCATTCAGACGTCGTACCGGGGTGCCCAGGTGACACCGAAGTCGTCTGTGCCACCGGTGCCACCGAGCCGGCGTCGCAGTGCCTCCGCCTGGAACGGGGTGCCGCAGCTGATCTGGTAGGTCACCGCGTCGGTGAAGGTGAAGGGCTGGTCCACCCCGGAGTCCATGGCCGTGAACCAGGTTCCGGCCAGTTGCATGTCGCTGAACATGACGGCCCCCGCCGGTGCCGGTCCGGTCTGTTCGGGGTAGTCGACACGCTCGCCCGCCCGGGTTTCCGCACCCGTCTGCTGCCCGGGCAGCACCTCCCCGAACACCTCGAGCCAGGTGTCACGGGCCTCCCCGGCACGGTTCTGCGCCGCCCCTCCGAACAGGAAGGACGGGATGATCGCCGGTCGTGGTTCACCGACCGGGTCGGTGAGCATGAGCTGCCAGCTCACCCCGTAGCAGTCCTGGATCCAGCCGTAGCGGGGGCTGAACGGGTACTTGTCGAGCGGCATGAGCACCGCAGGCTCCAGTCCGGTCCCGTAACCGGCCGAAGCATCCGACAGAGCGTCCCACACGGTGTCGAGGGCTGCCCTGGCCCGGGACCGGGCGGCATTCGCCGCAGCCGGGTCCGACTGCTCCGCTTCCGGAGTCCAGCCGAAGAACAAGGGGTCGACGTTCACGGTGAAACTCGTCGCGGGTGTCATCAATGCCGGATGACCTGCACTGTCTGCAGCATCCTGCAGCCCGATCCGGAACCCGGCGATGGAGACCTCCACGCCCCCGTCCTGCTGTGCCCCGGCCCCCACCTCGAGCCCGGCCTCCTCCAGCGGCCGGAACGCATCGAGGTAGAACCGGGCGGCGCCGACGATGCCGTGGTCCCCGGCCGGGATTCTCAGAAGCGGGACAATTCTCTGCTGAGCAGCCATACCTCCTGACTATAGCGCAGCAGTCAGCGCTGCAGCCGGTGCCAGCAGCACGGCGGTCGGCGCCGCAGCCGGTGCCACAGTCGGCGTCAGCGTCCTACCGGATGACCGGCTTGAACGTGGGGCGGGACGCCTCGTAGTCGGCGATGGCGCCCTCGTCCTGCAGGGTGATACCGATGTCGTCGAGTCCGTTGAGCAGGCGCCACCGGGTGTCGTCGTCGACCTCGAAGCCGAAGACGTGCTCGCCGAGAGTGGCGGTACGTTCGGAGAGGTCCACGGTCATCTCCGCCCCGGGCTGCTGTTCCAGCAGCTTCCAGATCAGCTCGATGTCCTCGGCGGTCATGGTGGCGGCGAGCAGACCGTTCTTGGCGGTGTTGCCGCGGAAGATGTCGCCGAAGCGCGGGGAGAACACCACCCGGAAGCCGTAGTCCAGCAGCGCCCACACCGCATGCTCGCGGGAGGACCCGGTGCCGAAGTCGGGCCCGGCCACCAGGATCGAGGAGTTCACGTAGGGCTGCTGGTTGAGGATGAACTCCGGGTCGCGACGCCAGGACTTGAACAGGCCGGACTCGAAGCCGGTCTTGGTGACCAGCTTCAGGTACTCGGCCGGCACGATCTGGTCGGTGTCCACGTTGGAGCGACGTAGCGGCAGGGCCACGCCGGTGTGGTTGGTGAATTTCTCCATGGGTGTGACTCCTTACAGATCAGCCGGACTGGCGAGGTGGCCGACGACGGCGGTGGCGGCGGCGACCGGCGGTGAGACCAGGTGGGTGCGTCCGCCCTTGCCCTGGCGTCCCTCGAAGTTACGGTTGGAGGTCGATGCGGAGCGCTCCCCCGGTGCCAACTGGTCGGGGTTCATGCCCAGGCACATCGAGCAGCCGGCGGTGCGCCACTCGGCACCGGCGGCGAGGAAGATCCGGTCCAGCCCCTCTTCCTCCGCCTGTGTCTTCACCCGGGTCGAGGAGGGCACCACGATCATCCGGGTGTTCTCTGCGACCCGGTGTCCCTCGATGACAGCGGCGGCGGCGCGCAGGTCCTCGATCCGGCTGTTGGTGCAGGAGCCGAGGAAGACGGTGTCGATGGCGATCTCGCGCAGTGGGGTGCCCTGTTCCAGGCCCATGTAGTCCAGGGCGGATTCTGCGGCCTCGCGCGCGGTCTCGTCGGTGATGTCCTCCAGGTAGGGCACGTGTCCCGACAGGGGCAGCCCTTGGCCGGGGTTGGTTCCCCAGGTGACGAAGGGGGTCAGCGCACCGCCGTCGATCTCGACGACGGTGTCGTAGGACGCCCCCTCGTCGGTGGCCAGTGAGCGCCAGTACTCCACCGCCTCGTCCCAGTCGGTGCCGGTGGGGGCGTAGTGGCGTCCCTTGAGGTAGTCGAGGGTGATGTCGTCGGGGGCGATCATGCCGGCCCGGGCACCCGCTTCGATGCTCATGTTGCAGATGGTCAGGCGGCCCTCCATGGAGAGGTTACGGATCGCCTCGCCGCGGTACTCGATGATGTGCCCCTGGGCGCCACCGGTGCCGATCTTGGCGATGATGGCCAGGATCAGGTCCTTGGCGGTGACCCCGGGCTGCAGGGTCCCGCTGACCTCGATGGCCATGGTCTTGAACGGGGTCAGCGGCAGCGTCTGGGTGGCCAGGACGTGCTCGACCTCGCTGGTGCCGATGCCCATACCGATGGAGCCGAAGGCCCCGTGGGTGGAGGTGTGTGAGTCGCCGCAGACGATGGTCATGCCCGGTTGGCTGGCGCCCAGCTGCGGCCCGACGGTGTGGACGATGCCCTGCTCGCTGTCGCCCATCGGATGCAGCTTGACGCCGAACTCCTCGCAGTTCCTCCGCAGCGCCTCGACCTGGGTGCGGGAGACCTTGTCCTGGATCTCCAGCAGGTTGCCGGTGTGCACGCCCAGGGTGGGGACGTTGTGGTCCTCGGTTCCGAGGGTCAGGTCAGGACGTCGGACGGGCCGGCCGGCCTGGCGCAGTCCGTCGAAGGCCTGCGGGCTGGTCACCTCGTGGATCAGGTGCAGGTCGATGAACAGCAGGTCGCGTCCGCCGTCCTCCCCCTTGGTCACGACGTGGGCGTCCCAGACCTTCTCTGCCAGGGTGCGCGGGGTCTCGGTTCGCGACTGCCGGGTCACAGCATTCACGGGCTTTCCTCCATCTCCAGGTCCCTCCCGAATGCTCCCGATCGTCACTTCGGGACGTCCTGGAAGTTCCACTATTTGGAATGTATAGTATCAGATCATGGGAAACCCCACCGATTCCGATTCGGGCACAACCCTCGCGCCCGGCACCACCCCGACCACCAGTGGCATTCAGGTCCTCGACCGTGCCCTGCTCATCCTCGGCATCGTCGCCCGCAGGCCACACAGCCTGTCTGAGCTGTGCGACACCACCGGCCTGCCGCGCGCCACGGCGCACCGGATCGCCGTCGCGCTGGAGAAGCACCGGATGGTCACCCGTCTCGACGACGGGCTGTGGACCGCCGGGCCCGCCCTGGCCGAGCTGGCACCGAAGACCTCCACCCGCCTGGAGGAGGCCGCCGAGCACGTGCTGCCCGACCTGGTCACCCGCACCGGCGAGGCCGTGCAGATCTACAAGCTCTCCGGCCACCAGCGGGTCTGCATCGCCGGAGCGGAACCGCAGATCGGCCTGCGCGACACCGTGCCGGTGGGCAACCGGATGACGCTGTCCGCCGGATCCGCGGCGAAGGTGCTGGTCGCCTTCGCCCCGCTCGGTTTCCAGGAGGACGTCCTGTCGACGGCATCCTACACCGCCGCTGACCTCGAGGCGGTACGGGTCGGACAGATCGCTGAATCGGTCGGCGAGCGCGACGCTGCCCTTGCCAGCGTGTCCGCCCCGGTGCGCGACAGCACCGGGGTCATCGCCGCCCTGTCGATCTCCGGGCCGGCCGAGCGCATGGGCTCGTCTCCCGCCGCCCGCCACCGCGAGGCCCTGCAGGCCGCGGCTGCGGAGCTGGAGAGCTACCTGCGGTAGCGCCGCAGGAGAAAGATCCCGGCCCCGACCAGGATCACCACAAGGACACCGCCGGCACCGATGATCGCCCAGGTGGTGCTGGACGTACCGGAGTCCTCCTGGGCCGTGTTCTGACTGTCGCCCTGAGACTCGTCGCCGGACTGCGCCGCATCGTTCGCGTCGCCGGGCTCACCACCGCCGGAAGTGTCGTATTCCGGTTCACCCTCGACCTCGCCGAAGGCGTCCGTGGTGAGAGTGATCGGCATGATCCCGGAGTTGAAGTGGTTCTCCTGTGAGCGGCTGATCATCACGTAGTAGTCGCCAGCAGTCGAGGCATACTTCATCTCGTCGAAGCCCGCGGCCTCCACTCCTTCGCGGTTCTTCCACCGCACCGGATGAGTCATGTCCTGCCAGGACTCGTCGGTTGTGCCGTAGTTCTCGAACTCCTGCCCGTCCGCCGTCGAGGTGTGGTCGATTGCACCACGTCGCGGCGAGAACAACTGGAGGTTCACGCCACGCATCTGATCGCCAGATTGTGAGCCGTCACCTGCATTGTCGGCCCCGTCGCCCTCCACACCGCGCTGGTCCACCTGGGCCTGCAGTTGCTGGCCCCACTTCACCGGTACCTTGTAGACGACGGTCTCGCCGGGATAGATCTCCGAGTCGTAGCTTTCGCCGGGGTTCAGCTCCGGTGCATTGTTGAAGGAGTTACCGCCCATCAGTTCCTCCCCGCTGTCACTCAGCTCAAGGTCCTCCCACTGGTAGTCGGCGATGGGCCCTTCCGCCATGTCGGGAAGGTTGTCGAGGTTGCCCACCGGGGCCTCCTCCTCCACGAGCATCTCGAAGGACTGACCCTCGAAGTCATTGCCGTCATTGCCTCCATCGCTGGCGTCGGCGGGCTCGACGACGAGGATGAGGTCACTGGCGGAGTCACAGTCCTCGTTGTCACTACGGCCGAGCCCCGGGAAAACCGAGACCTGGTTGGTCCGGATCCGTTGGGAGCCTGAGCCTGAACCCACGTACAGGCGCTCTGCCACACAAACGTCTGAATTGGCCGCAGGTGCACCGGCTCCATCGAAGAGTTCCCAGTTCTCGGTGGAATCGGTTCCCAGCCCGAACGCCAGCGAGTCGGTGGTCTGCTCATCGGTGATGGCGGTCAACCCGACATGGATGGACGATCCCTCGGTTGTACGGGGGATCCGGTAGAAGAGCTTGTCCCCCGACCACTGGTCGACGTACTGGCCAGGCTCCAGCGTCGGCGCAGAGTCAATGTTCGCGGCACCGTCAACCTCCTCGCCCTCCACCATGAACGGCTGAAAGGCACGCTGCGACAGGCGTGCCAGGGTGCTCTTCAACTGGTCTCCGTCCGTAGCGTCGAAGTACTCACCGTTACCTGCGTCGGCGATGCACTCGAGCTGTTCCCGGGCGGCCCCGTCCACGTTGTAGCCGACGGCGTGGATGGCGACGTCCACTCCCTTGTCGGCGAGGTTGGAGGCAGCCACACAGGGGTCCGGGGCGCAGTTCTCCTCGCCGTCGGAGACCAGGACGATGGTCCGCTGCCCCTCGTCGCCCAGGTCTTCCGCTGCCTGTTCCAGGGCATAGGAGATCGGCGTACGGGCCCCGACCGCGTCGTACTCGTCGATCGCCGAGTTGAGCTCGTCCCGGTTACCGGACGCGATCTCCTGTACCAGCTCCGAGTCGGTGCACGCCGCGTCGTCATCGTGGTCGGTGACTTCCCCCGAGAACACCCTGAGGCCGACGTTCAGGGAGTCGTCCAGGCCCCCCACGACGCCGTGCAGGGCATCGCGTGCAGCCTCGATGCGGACCGTGTCCCCCTCGTCCTTCTCAGACATGGATTCCGAGGCGTCCATGAGCATGAGGAGCTCATTGTCCTCCGGACCGTCCACTTCCTCACCTGTCACGTCGGATACATCGTCAGTTCTCGTCGACTGCGCCGATGCCGGTGGCACGTCGTCATCCACCACTGCGGCGAATGTCAGAGCCAGTGCGATGGCTCCCCCTCCTGCCACGATGCGCGCCCCGACGCCGCGGCGTCCTCCCTTGATCTTCACTTGTCCACGTCCCTTGAAGTCTCTTGAAACTAGTATCAGTGCAAAAGCTCCATCAACGTATCAAAGGACCATAAGAACCGCAGGGCAAGGTTCACTGCCAAATACCCAGGCAGGCATAAGAGGAACACGAAAACGCCCCACACCAACGAGGTTGGTGCAGGGCGCTTACGTTTCGTGAGTGATTTGACTCACATTCTGTACCCCGTACGGGATTTGAACCCGTGTTACCGGCGTGAGAGGCCGGCGTCCTAGGCCGCTAGACGAACGGGGCGCGGCGTTGGCACGTCATGGTACGACTCCCCAGATCTCTGCGGTGCCGCTCTGTGCAACGGGGAGAACTATATACGACACCGGCAAAAGCCACATAATCATCACGTCTACCTGCGGATATACCAGGTGCACCGAGCGGCTCGATCTAATGGTGACCACTGCCGCCTCGGGAGGTCAGCATGCATACGCGGTGGTCGCGGCACGCACATGCCGCACCACGTCGGCGGCGAGGGCGACATCATCCAGAGTGTTCCGGACGGCACGGTCGTCGAGGTCGGGCCGACGAAGAACGGACTGGCCCATCCCTGCCTGGGGCAGGCACGGCGGGTCACTGCCCCACGTCAGAGGTTACGAGGTGGGGTCCGACAGCACCCTCGACTGCTCTTCCGCGACGGTGAGCAGGTCCTGGTTGCTCAGGTAGTCGCGGTCGAAGAACTCCCAAGGACTCTCGACCATCGACCAGGCCCCGGTCTCCCGGTCCCGTCGCGGGTGGGCGACGCGCACCCACCGCATCCAGTCGGCGACGCCCCCGGTCAGTGGGTCGACCCGTGAGTAGTGCACGACGGTGCAGTTGTAGATGGTCAGCCCAGGGTCGTTGTCGTACTCCAGGAACTCCTCGTCGCTCCATCGCTCGAGCACCAATCTGGTGGACCACATGAAATCACCGTGGCTGACCACCAGCACGTTCTGTTCGCTGGATTCCCGGTGCAGTGTGCTCAGCAGGTTACGCACCCGGTTCTCCGCCACATTCGCGATCGACTCACCGGCCGGCGGCGCCCAGTACAGGGGATCCTTGCGCTTCAACAGGGCATTGTGCGAGTACTGCTCCTGGAAGACTTTCCGAGGCATCGACGAGATCTCACCCCAGGAGCGTTCCCGGACCACCCGGTTCTCCTCCCACCGTGCATCCCGCAGACCCAGGTTCGCGGCTGTCTCGCGGGACCGTACATACGGGGAGGTGATGCACCGGTCAAGGGTACCGACGTTGTCACGGATCCATGCTCCGGCCGCCTGTGCCTGCGCCACCCCATTCGTGGTCAATCGCCACGAGCGGTCCGCGACGAGCATGGTCTCTTCGGTGGACAGTGCCTGTCCACCGGCCTTGTCAGCCTTCTGGATCACATTGGCTTCGCTCTGGCCGTGACGGACGAGGATGAGGTTTTTGGGCATGGTCACCTGCCCCACTGTACAGATGACAAAAGCGGACACCCCGCACCGAACCAGGCTGTGCTAGTCAGTGCGGGGTGTCCGCTTGTTGTACCCCGTACGGGATTTGAACCCGTGTTACCGGCGTGAGAGGCCGGCGTCCTAGGCCGCTAGACGAACGGGGCATGAAAACAATTTCCCAGTCACACTGTGACTGTCAGCGTTTCCGCTGGCCTACCAGGACTCGAACCTAGAACGACGGTACCAGAAACCGCTGTGTTGCCAATTACACCATAGGCCATTTGTCTTACAACATAACGTCGTGGATATTCTCCCCGCCGCTGTGCTGTGCAACGGGGAATACTATAACCAGACCCCCTCCGCGGTGGCAAATTCCCTGGTTGTCAACCATTTTTCGGGATCCTGCACTGCGGTGTCGGCCCTACTGCGGCCACTACTGCTGAGCTGATGCCTGGAACGGGGTTACGGCACGGGCGGCCTGCAGACGGGCAAGGGTGGACTCGCGGCCCAGCAGCTCCATGGACTCGAACAGCGGCGGGGAGATCGCCGCACCGGAGATGGCCACGCGCAGTGCCCCGTAGGCCTTACGCGGCTTGAGCTCCATGGACTCGATGAGACGTCCGGACAGCTTCTCCTCCAGTGTGGCGGTGACGAACTCCGCCTCGCCGAGGGCGGTCAGCTCCTCGATGGCGGCGTCGAGGACCTCCACGGCGTCCTCCTTGAGGTTCTTCTTCGCCGCCTTTTCGTCGAGCACCAGGTCGGCGTCGGCGGTGACCAGGAAGCGCAGCAGTCCGTCAGCGTCCGAGAGCACCTTGATGCGGGTCTGCACCAGGTCGGCGGCGAAGGCGAACTTCTCGGCCGGGTAGTCGGCCGGGAAGCCCTTGTACTCCTCCAGGTAGCTACGCAACCGGGCGGTGAAGTCGTCGAGCTCCAGCAGACGGATGTGGTCGGCGTTGATCGCCTCCAGCTTCTTCTGGTCGAAGCGGGCCGGGTTCGGCTTCACGTCGGCGACGTCGAAATTGGCAACCAGCTGGTCGATGGTGAAGATGTCCTCGTCGGCCGACAGGGACCAGCCCAGCAGGGAGAGGTAGTTCAGCATGCCCTCGGGGATGATGCCGTTGTCGCGGTGGTTGAAGAGGTTGGACTCCGGGTCACGCTTGGACAGCTTCTTGTTGCCCTCGCCCATGACGAACGGCAGGTGGGCGAAGGTCGGGGTCGCCTCGGCCACACCGATGCGCACCAGTGCCTCGTAGAGGGCCAGCTGGCGCGGGGTGGACGGCAGCAGGTCCTCGCCGCGTAGCACGTGGGTGATCCGCATCAGAGCATCGTCCACCGGGTTGACCAGGGTGTACAGCGGCTGGCCGTTGGAACGGGCGACGACGAAGTCGGGGACGGTGGTGCCGTCGACGCTCATGTCGCCGCGGACCAGGTCGTGCCACTCCCAGGTCTTCTGCGGCATGCGCAGGCGCCACACCGGCTGGCGGCCCTCGGCCTCGAAGGCGGCGATCTGCTCCTCGGTGAGCTCGCGGTCGTAGTTGTCGTAGCCGAGCTTGGGGTCGCGGCCGGCGGCCTTGTGCCGCTCCTCGACCTCCTCGGCCGTGGAGTACGCCGGGTAGACGTCGCCGGAGGCCTTCAGCTTCTCCAGGACCTCGGCGTAGATGTCCATACGCTGGGACTGACGGTACGGGCCGTGCGGGCCGCCGGGCTCGCCGACGCCCTCGTCCCAACCCAGGCCGAGCCAGGTCAGCGACTCGACGATGGCCTCGTAGGACTCCTCGGAGTCGCGGGCGGCGTCGGTGTCCTCGATACGGAAGACCAGCTTACCGCCGGTGTGGCGGGCGTAGGCCCAGTTGAACAGTGCGGTGCGCACCATGCCGACGTGCGGGGTCCCGGTCGGCGACGGGCAGAAACGGACTCGAATGTCACTCATGGTCATCTATTTCACCACACCCACTCGCCTGCCACGTCGCCGACGTACCCGGCCGAGTGCAGCGCAGCCACCCAATCCGCCAACGGCAGTTCCCCGGTGCCCGGCGCGCCGCGCCCCGGGTCGTCGGCGATCTGTACGTGGGTGGGCAGGTTCCCCGTCTGTGCGGTGCCGGACGCTGCGGTGCCGGACGCTGCGGTGCCGGACGCTGCGGCACCCAGCTCCTCGATCCACTCGCCGATACCGTCGTGCCCCACGGTCTCCACGAGATGCCAGAAGTCGGCGAGCAGTCCGGTACCACCAATGGTGTCGGTGAGCGCAGTGGCGTCGTCGATCACCTGGACCGGGTAGTCCGCGGGCCCCACACCGGGGCTGCGGCTCGGTTCGATCAGCACCGTCCCCTGGCCCCGGGAGGTGACCGACTCCGCCACTGCAGCCGTGTGGTCGCGCTGTGCGCTGGTGAGGTCGCGGCCGCCGCGTCCGACAAGAAGGTTGAACCGATCTGCCCCGGTGAGCTCGGCCAGCCGGGCGTGGGCGTCCAGGTGCGTCGGGGTCAGGGGTTCCTGGTGCAGGACGCCCCGCTCACCGGCAGCGGTGTCCCCGCCCCAGAAATTCAGGGCGACCAGTGTGAGCTCCCGACGGCGCAGCTCGGCAACCAGTTCGTCGACGGCCGCAGCTCCGGGTTCGGGTGTGGCCCAGGGCCACCACAGCTCGATGCGGTCCACGCCGAGCGCGGTGGCCCGGTCGAGGTCGATCTGCCCGAGGGGCAGGCCCACCGAACAGTTGACGGCGGTGAGGTACGGGGCGTTGGAGGACGACATGTCTCCAGTATCCATGGACCGTGGGGCGGAGCATCCTCCGTAGACTCGGTCGGCATGAGCGATCCCGAAACTGCTGCCGCCCCCGTCACCGCCTCCGCCGCCGCACAGCCGACCCGACCCCGCGTCGCCGTGATCACCGGCGCCGGTGGCGGCCTGGGCCGTGCCTTCGCCACAGCGCTGGCCTCGGCCGGCTGGACCGTGGCCGCCCTGGGACGCACCCGGGCCACCCTGGAGGAGACCATCGAGGGACTCGACGACCTCTCCCCCGCCGACAGTGCCGACGGTGCCGACAGGGCAGGTGTCCCGCAGCACCTCGCAGTGGTCTGCGACGTCACCGACGAGGACTCGGTGCAGATAGCCTTCGACACCATCACCGACCATTTCGGCCGACTGGACCTGTTGGTCAACAACGCCGGTATCCCCGGCCCGACCGGACGGCTCGACGGTGTCGACGTCGCCGACTTCTCCGCCACGGTGCACACCAATCTCACCGGTACTTTCCTGTGCACCCGCGCGGCGTTCGCCTGGATGGCGGCCCACGGTGGCGGTCGGATCATCAACAACGGGTCTATCGCCGCCCAGTCCCCGCGGGCCGGGGCGGCAGCCTATGCAGCATCCAAGGCGGCGGTGGCGTCATTGACGGTGTCCACCGCACTGGACGGTAGGGATGTCAACGTCACCGCCACCGAGCTGGACATCGGAAACGCGCGGACGGAGCTGTTGGGAGCGTTCAGTTCCTCCGAGCCGATGTTCGATGCGGCGGAGGCCGCCCGCCTGCTGGTCAGTGTGGCTGATCTGCCGACCTCCGTGAGCGTGGACCGGATCACGGTGACCGCCGCCGGCATGCCCTACCTCGGCCGGGGATGAGACCGGGGATAACCCCGTTCACCACCAAGACAATTCGGACTGTTCACCGATACTGGGTACGGTTGACTGCGTGATCAACAATGATCGCCCGTCGACGGCGCCTGACTTCCTGCTGTCCCGCGCGTCGGGCAGCATCCGCACGCAGGGCACCAGCGCGTCCTTTCCTGACCCGTTCGAGGCGGCGACTGCGCTGCACGAGGGGCAGGTGGACCTGGTCGTCGGGGCGGTCCCCTTCGACACCGGAAACCGGGCGGCCCTGTCCGTCCCGGAGTCGGTCATCGAGAGCGAGGGTCCGCTGGAGCCGCCGGCGCACTACCGGGGCATGGAGGCCGCCGCCCAGTTGGAGGTCCTCGGTGTCTTTCCGCTGTCCAGCCCGGAAGAGCATCAGATGACGGTCAGCGCGGCGATCGGGACGATGCAGAACACCCGGCTGCGCAAGGTTGTCCTGGCCCGTGCGGTGGATGTCACCTTCGCCGACGAGATCGACCCACTTCTCATCGCCGCCCGCATGATCGACCTTTCGGCGTTGCGGGACGGCTATGCAGTGGACCTGTCCGCCACCGGACGCGCCGATGACCGCGGGACGATGCTCGTCGGCTCCTCTCCCGAGGTGCTGGTCCGACGCACCGGAAATGTCGTCGAGGCCCACCCGCTGGCGGGGTCGGCGGCACGACTGCCCGACCCTCAGGCGGACGAGGCCGTCGGACGCTCCCTCCAGGACTCCACCAAGGACCTCACCGAACACCAGCTGGTTGTCGACCACTACCGTACGGTGTTGACCGGGGTGTGCAGCGAACTGGTCATCCCCGACTCCCCCGAGCTGATCCGCACCAATGAGATGTGGCATCTGGCCACACCGATCCGTGGGGTACTCAAAGACCCGAGCTTCTCGGCCCTGGACCTGGCGTTGATGCTGCACCCGACCCCGGCGGTGGGTGGCACCCCGACGGATGACGCGATCGGCATCATCAACGAGGTGGAGGGGCCGCGCGGTTTCTACGCCGGTTTCGTCGGCTGGTGCAATGCCGAGGGTGACGGGGAGTACATGGTGACGATCCGCTGTGCGGAGGTCGCCGGGGCGACCGCGCGGGCGTGGGCCGGCGGCGGGGTCATCGAGACGTCCTCCCCCGCGGCGGAAGCCGCCGAGACCACGGCGAAGCTGCAGACCGCCCTGCGGGCGCTCAACGTCCCGGCGTCACTGCGTACGGTCTAGTAGGCCTCGACCGGGTTGACCAGGTGGCCCAGGCCCGGGATCTCGATGTCGATCGAGTCGCCGGGGACCATCTCGGCGGTGCCGGCCGGGGAGCCGGTGCAGATGACGTCGCCGGGCAGCAGGGTGAAGGCGGAGGAGACCCACTCCACGATCTCCGGGATGGCCTTGATCATCTGGTCGGAGTTGGAGTCCTGCTTGGTCTGGGTCTCACCGTCGTGGGTCAGGTGCGCCTTGATCGGCAGGTTGGTCAGGTCGGTGAAGTCGAGGTCGGTCTCGATCCACGGGCCGAGCGGGCAGAAGCTGTCCAGGCCCTTGGCGCGTGCCCACTGGCCGTCGGCGAACTGCAGGTCGCGGGAGGAGACGTCGTTGACGATGGTGAAGCCGAGGACGACGGACTTCCAGTCGTCACGCTTGACGTCCTTGCAGGGCTTGCCGATGACGATGGCGAGCTCGCCCTCGAACTCGACCCGGGTGGCCCACTCGGGCTTGCGGATCGGGGCACCGGGGCCGACGACGGCTGTCGGCGGCTTCAGGAAGATCGTCGGCGGCAGGTGCTCGGCGGACTCCTTGAAGACCTCCTTGACGTGGTCGGCGTAGTTACGTCCCACGGCGACGACCTTGGAGGGCAGGATGGGGGCCAGCAGCCGGACGTCGGCGATGGGCCAGGTGCGGCCGGTGTACTCCAGCTCGCCGAAGGGGTGACCGGCGATCTCACGGCAGGTCGCGCCCGTACCGTCAGCTTCGCCCCCTTCCAGAGCCACGAAGGCCATGCCTTCCGGGTGGGCAATTCTTGAGATTCGCATGATCACACACACTACAGAGGCACTGGAGTGGAGACGACAGAACCCCGGATGCGGTCCGACCACCCCACCGGCATTTCCCACAGAGAGACCAGCGTGTGACCGTATCGTGAGATCACACCGTGAGGAATCTCACACCCTGCCCGGTCTCGTATCCGCCCCGCAGTGCCCCGCCCCCCTCGCTCAGTACGACACCGAGCGAAGCGTCCTGTACTGCCGGGTCATCCCGTCCGGGGCTGTGATCGCGAGGTAGAGCTCGGCGCACGCCAGGGCGTCGGTGACCGCCCGGTGACTGCGGTAGGTCGGCAGCCCGTAGCGCTCCCGGACCCGGGGCAGCCGCAGGTCCTCGCCGCGCGGGACCGTGCCCTGGACCTCCATGCGCCGCCGCTCCATCTCCAGGGTGTCGATCACCGGGACGTTCAGCGGTCCGGAGAACTCGCGCTGGCAGGCGGCCCCGAGGAAGTCCTGCTCCATCGGGGCAAAGTGGACCAGCATCACCCTCCCTGCCAGCGCCTTCAGCAGTTCTTCCAGCGCCTTCGCCGGGACTGCTCCCCCGGCCACCTCATCATCGGTGATGCCGTGGACCGTGGCCGAGTCACCCACCGCTGATTCCCCGGCGGTCGAGGACGCCGCGCCCTCCTCCGGACGCTGGGTCAGCACGATCTCCCTGGCACCGGAAAGGTCGATACTCCGGCCGTTGACCGGCACCCAGCCGATCGACAGCAACCTGTCCTTCGAGGCGTCCAACCCGCTGGTCTCCACGTCCACCGCCAGGATCGGCAGCTCCGACAACGGCGTCCAGGGCAGCGGGGCGGCCACCTTGTTGAACTCGGCGAGCGCCCCGGTCGCCTTCCGGGACGACGGTCGCATCGCGCGGGAGACCAATTTGCCGAACAGCGACTCCGCCTGGTTGAGCCTCCGTGCCGCACTCATGTGTTGCGCACCGGGTAGTTGACGGCCAGCGAGGACTGGATGGCCTTGACGATCCCGAAGGCGTCCCGCAGGTTCACCCGGTCGAGCTTGCCGAGGCTGTCCGGGGCGATGCGGTAGTCCGGCTCCTTGCCGCGACGCAGCTGAGCGGCCTGGTGGCGCAGCGTGAGCGAGGTGAGGAACTCGAAGGCGTCGGCGAGGTCGCGCGCCCCGGACCGGGACAGGACACCGGCGTCGACCGCGGCCTTCAGCCGCGCACGGGTACCCACCAGCGGGGAGCCGGCGACGATGCCGTAGAGCCGGGCGATCTGCACCAGCGCGGCGGTTCCACCGGCCTTGATGTGCAGGGTACGGGCGTAGTCGCCCTTGCGGTCGACGACCAGTCCGCGGAAGACGCCCAGTGGCGGGTCGCTGCGCGCCGCCAGGGCGGCGAGCTGGGCGTGCAGCCGCTGGGAGCCCTGGGCGGCCTCCACGGCCGACAGGTGCACGTGGTCGGCGAGCTCGCGGGAGCCGTGGACCAGCCGCATGTCGAAGAAGATCTGGGCGTAGAGCAGCGCTTCGGGCTGCGGGGCGGTGATCCACTCGTGGAAGGTGGCCTGCCACTGGCTGACGGTCATGCGCCACTTCGGGTTGGACGCCATCATGTCGCCCGGACAGTGCATCTGGCCGGCCTCGTGCAGACCGTCGCAGATCCGGGAGGTCAGGGTGGCGAAGTACTCGCCGTGCCGGGCGTCGTCATAGGAGTCGGCGAGGATCAGGGCGTTGTCCTGGTCGGAGGCGAAATTGACCGCGCGCCGCCCCTGCGAGCCGACGACGACGAAGGCGTAGGGCACCGGCGGTGGCCCGACCTCCTCCTCGGCCAGGGTGATCACCCGGCGCGCCAGGGAGTCCAGGCCCACGGTGAGCAGGTCGGAGACCTCGTCGGGTGAGGCCCCCCGCTCAATGAAGCCGGAGGCGATCTGACTGGTGTCCCGGGTGATCTGGTTGAGCTGGGTCGCCGAAGTGGCCTTGGCCAGGTCGGTGGTCAGGTAGATCGGGTCGGAGCGCAGCTGACGCACGATGTCGGTCGCGGCGATGACGGTGAGCACCCCGCCGTGGTCGTCGAGCACCGGCAGGTGGTGGATACCGATGTCGCTCATGCGCAGCATGGCCTCGAAGACGGTGGCGTCGGTGTCCGCGCCGACGGGGTCGGGGGTCATGACCTCGGCGACGGGGGTGTCGCCGGACAGTCCGGCGGCGACGACGCGGCTGCGCATGTCACGGTCGGTGATGATGCCGACGAGTTCGGCGCCGTCGCCGTGGCCGGGGCGGGGGCGTCCGGTCGGACGGGTGACCACCGGGAGGCAGGAGACGTCCTTGTCCACCATCAGGCGGGCGGCGTCGGCGACGGTGGTGGACGGCTCGGTGGTGACCGCGGTGCGCAGGGCACGGTCGGAGCCGGGCAGCAGGTCGGTCAGGCGGGTGCGCAGGATGTCCGCCCCGGAGCGCCGGCGCAGCCGGTCGGCGTCGGCATGGATGCGGGCGGACAGTCCGCCGTAGTAGCGGGAGACCTCCGGGTAGCGGGCGACGAGGGCGCGGACGTCCTCCCCCGGCATGGTGAGCAGCAGGGAGTCCTCCACCGCGGTCATTGTGTAGTGCGAGATCACTGCGCCACCGCCGCCGGGGCCACCATTGCCACCGGGCGCGAAGCCCGAGTTGCTGGCGTACAGGTCGGTCGACAGGACCGTGGAGTAACCGAAGGAGCGTCCGCTCTCCCTCCGGTCGAGCAGGACGTTCTTGTCGTCGAGCACGTCGACCGCCCCGGAGCGGATGATGTAGAGGGTGTCGTTGGGGTGACCGGCGGTGATGACGGTGTCTCCACGCCGGACGTAGACGATCTGCATCTGCGACGGCAGCGCGTCCAGCTCCTCCTCGGGGAGGTGACTGTAGGGCTCCTGTTCGGCCAGGAATCGCCGGACCTCGTCCAGTTCCACGCTCATGGCCCGCAGTCTAGCGGAGCCGTTGTTTCCGCAGGCGAACCTTCGGTGCGACCCCACCCCGACTGGGGCAATATGCAACAAGTTTCACATCAATTCGTGGAATATGGCGGCGTTTCGGTGTGATCGGCGTTACGCTGCTCCCATGGCGTTGGAACATGCGATCATGGTCTCCCTGGCGGAGCGTCCCGGCACCGGCTACGAGCTGGGCGGACAGTTCTCGACCTCGCTCGGCCACTTCTGGCCGGCGACCCGCCAGCAGATCTACCGCACCCTGTCCCGCCTGCAGGAGGACGGTTACGTCACCTGCTGCGACGTCCCCCAGGACGGTCGACCCGACAAGAAGATCTACACCCTCGCCCCCGCTGGACGGCAGGCGCTCCATGACTGGATCGCCGAACCGTCCAGCCTGATGAAACTGCGCGATGACCTGGCCGTGAAGCTGCGTGGCGCCGAACACGGGGACCCTGACGACGTCCTCGCAGATGTGCGCCGGCACCGCGACCTGCACGTCGAACAGCTGTCGCTCTACCACCACTACGCCGCGACCCAGTTCCCCGATGCGGTGGACAGCCCGGACGCAGCCGCCTCGCCCCTGACCGGGCGACGGCTGCACCAGTACCTGGTGCTGCGCGGCGGCATCCGCGTCGAGGAGGGCTTCATCGCCTGGTGCGACGAGGTCCTCGCCGCCCTGGAACCCGCCAGAGCTTCCGCAACCGACCGACCCAGACCGACCCAGACACCGACGACTCCCTAGAGAAGAGACCTGACGTGACCCACGACAACAAGCCCACCGGCAACACCCCCTACCCGAACCTGTTCCGCCCGCTGACCATCGGCGGAATGACCCTGCCCAACCGGTCCGTCATGGGCTCGATGCACACCGGGCTCGAGGACCGCTTCTGGCACGCCGACGAGCTCGGCGCGTTCTACGCCGAGCGCGCCAAGGGTGGCGTCGGCCTGATCATCACCGGCGGCATCGCCCCGACCCGCGACGGTGACCTGCTGCCCTTCGGCGGACGCATGGCCACCCCGCTGGCCGTCCTACACCACCGACGCGTCACCGACGCCGTCCACAAGGCCGGTGGCCGCATCGCCATGCAGATCCTGCACGCCGGACGCTACGGCGTCACCCCCTTCAAGTCCGCACCGGGTAGCGAGCCGTCCCCCATCCACCCGTTCAAGCACATGCGGATGACCGAATCCTCGATCCAACGCACCATCCGGTCCTACGGCCGGGCCGCCCGCCTGGCCCGCAAGGCCGGCTACGACGCCGTCGAGATCATGGGCGGCGAGGGTTACCTGATCAACCAGTTCCTCTGCCCGCACACCAACGACCGCACCGACCGCTGGGGCGGCTCCACCGCCAACCGGCAGCGCTTCCTGATCGAGGTCATCGACGAGATCCGTCGCCAGGTTCCCCGGGACTTCCCGGTGATCCTGCGCCAGTCCGTCGCCGACTTCGTGGAGGACGGCCAGACCTTCGACGAGATCGCCCTGATGGCCCGGCGCGCCGAGCGTCACGGGGTGGACGCGATCAACACCGACATCGGCTGGCACGAGGCGCGTGTTCCCACCATCGTCACCTCCGTGCCGCGTGGCGCTTTCGTGAAGTTCACCGAGCGCCTGCGCGACGAGGTATCCATCCCGCTGATCGCCTCGAACCGGATCAACACCCCGGAGTACGCCGAGGAACTCCTGACCACCCGCCAGATCGACGCGGTGTCCATGGCCCGGCCCATGCTCGCCGACCCCTACTTCATGGCCAAGGCCGCCGAGGACCGCAGCGACGAGATCAACACCTGCATCGGCTGCAACCAGGCCTGCCTGGACCACGCCTTCGTCGGCAAGAAGGTCTCCTGCCTGGTCAACCCCCGGGCCGGACGGGAGACCAAACTCGTGCTCTCCCCCACCCGGTCGGCCAAGAAGGTCGCCGTCATCGGTGCCGGCCCGGCCGGACTGTCCTCGGCGGTCTCGGCGGCGGAGAAGGGCCACAAGGTGACCTTGTTCGAGTCCCGGGACCACATCGGTGGCCAGTTCTCCATCGCCGCGCGCATCCCCGGCAAGGAGGAGTTCCACGAGACCATCCGTTACTTCACCACCCGCCTGGAGCGCCTCGGGGTGGATGTGCGGCTGAACACCCGCGCCGACATCGACGACCTGGTCAACGGCCCCGACGGTGAGGGCGGCTTCGACCACGTGATCATGGCGTCCGGTGTCACCCCGCGCATCCCGAAGATCGAGGGTGTCGAGCACCCCACCGTCCTGACCTACGCCGAGGCGGTGCGCGGCGAGAAGCCGATCGGCTCCACAGTCGCGGTGCTGGGTGCCGGGGGCATCGGCTTCGACGTCTCCGAGTTCCTCACCACCCCCACCGGCGATGACTCCCCCACGTTGAACCTCAAGGAATGGGAGCAGGAATGGGGTGTGACCGAGGACCCGGAGACCCCCGGTTTCCTCACCTCGCCCCGGCCCACCGAACCACTGCGCAAGGTCTACATGGTCCAGCGTAAGCACTCCCGCCAGGGCAAGACCCTGGGCAAGACCACCGGCTGGGTTCACCGGGCGGCGGTGAAGATGAAGAAGGTCGAGCAGATCAGCGGGGCGACCTACGAGAAGATCGACGACAACGGCCTGCACCTGGCGTTCTACGAGGAGAAGAAGGACAGGAAGGGCAACGTCCTGTCCAAGGAGCTGAAGGACCGTCGCGTGCTGGACGTCGAGACCATCGTGCTGTGCACCGGCCAGGAGTCCGTCAAGGAACTCGCCGAGCCGCTGGAGGCCGCCGGGATCAGCTTCGACATCGTCGGCGGTGCGGATCTGGCCGCGGAGTTGGACGCCAAGCGGGCGATCAGGCAGGGTACCGAGGCCGCCGCGGCGATCGCCTGATCCGCCCTTGGCAATCCGTCACACCTCCGGCGTTTTCCTCGACGACCCCGCAGATCCCTGACCTGCAGGTCTCACAATGCGCGAATGGTCAACAGCCAGTTTCGCATTTGCTTCCGATGGAAGCCGGACGGTCCGTCAGACGTCGAGATCACCGACGACCACTGAGGAGGACTGTCATGACGTCCGAACCGAACACACCCACCACAAAGGCACATGCGCCGATCGCCCCTGGCGAGATTCTCCTGGAGGAGTTCCTGAAGCCCATGGGGATCTCCCAGTACAAGCTTGCCAAAGCCATCAATGTTCCACCCCGGCGCATCAACGAGATCGTCCACGGAACCCGGAAGATCACCCCTGACACCGGTATTCGACTGTCCAGGGCCTTCGACATGAGCGAGAACTTCTGGGTGAACCTACAGATGGACTACGACATCGAGATCGCCAAGGAACAGAACCGCGACGAGATCGAGGCCATCAGGCCAATCGTCGCCTAGGAAACCATCACCGAGTTTGCGAGGGCGGCAAACTAGCCGGCGACCGCGTCGGCGACCCGGTCGCCGACCTCGGTGGTGCGGATCTGCGAGCCATCGCGGGACCCGGCCTCGGCGAGCACCGCGGCCTCGATCTTCTCTGCCTGGGCGATACGCAGGTCGGCGTCCTCACCCTCGTCACCGGCGAGATGACGCAGCAGCAGCGCGGCCGACAGGATCGCCGCGCACGGGTCGGCGATGCCCTGGCCGGCGATGTCGGGGGCGGAGCCGTGGACCGGCTCGAACATCGAGGGACTCTGTCGCGAGGGATCGATGTTGCCTGAGGCCGCCAAGCCGATACCACCGGTGACCGCACCGGCGAGGTCGGTGATGATGTCGCCGAAGAGGTTGTCGGTGACGATGACGTCGAAGCGGCCCGGGTCGGTCACCATGTAGATGGTCGCGGCGTCGATGTGGCAGTAGTCGACGTCGACCTCGGGGAAGTCCGCGCCGATGGTGTCGATTGCCCGGGACCACAGGCCACCGGCATTGACCAGGACGTTGGTCTTGTGGACCAGGGTCAGCTTCTTTCGGCGCGACCGGGCACGCTCGAAAGCGTCGCGGACGACCCGCTCCACGCCGTACCAGGTGTTCTGGCTGACCTCGCTGGCGACCTCATTGTCGGTGCCCTCGCGCAGAGTGCCACCGTTGCCGCAGTACAGGCCCTCGGTGCCCTCACGCACGACGACGAAGTCGATCTCGCCGGGGTTGGCCAGTGGCGAGGTGGACCCTGGGTACAGCGTCGCCGGTCGCAGGTTCACGGCGTGGTCCAGCTTGAAGCGCAGCGGCAGCAGCAGGCCGCGCTCGAGGACGCCGGCGGGGACGGAGCGGGGGTCGCCGATGGCGCCGAGCAGGATGGCGTCGTGCTCGTTGAGCGACGCCAGGTCCTCGGCGGTGAGCAGCTCGCCGTTGCGCAGGTAGCGACGGGCACCGAGGTCGTAGTCGGTGGTGTCGATGGTCTCCTCGCCGGTCACGGCATCAAGCACCTTGAGCGCCTCAGCGGTGACTTCGGTTCCGATTCCGTCTCCGGCGATAACGGCGAGTTTCATTCCGTGGGCTCCTTCATCTCAACTACTGGGTAATCTGTGCAGGACACCAGAATATCCGGTGGTTGCACCGCATGCTGCGGTACCCCCGCTGTATCCAGCACGGGATCCTGCAGAGACTCAGCGGTGGTCGTCCCGGACGCGTTGGACGTACTCCGTGGCGAACCGGGCCAATGGTTCGAGTCCGCGGACGATAGCCTCACGGTCCTCGTCACTGAGCAGGTCGAAGTGGTCGGCGATGGCGGTGTCACGCTTGTGGTTGTCGCTGGCGCGGATCTCACGGCCACGATCGGTGAGTTCAACCAGGGTAACCCGGGCGTCCCGACCGTCCTTGAAGCGGCGGACGACGCCGGCGGCCTCCAATTTGTCGATCTGCTGTGTCATCCCGGGTTGGGTCATGCCGGCGAGTCCGGCCAGCAGGCCGATGGACTGCGCTTCGCCGGCGAGGGTGTTGAGAATGCCGATCTGCGTCAGGGACAGTTCCCCCGTGTCCTCCAGGGCGCGGACCATGTGCATGCCGACGCGCACAGTGTCGCGGATCCCGCGAGCCAGGGCGAGGTCGGCGTTCGCGGTAGCCTCATCAGCACCTGCGGTGTCGGCGGTGTCGGCGATGCCTGTGGACTCGGTGTCTCGAATGTCGTCGCTCACACCACCAACATTACCGCATAAGTAACTTAACCAAAAAAGACTCCGGCGGGCGGGCTCCCCGTCAGGGGAATGCCCGCCCGCCGGAATCGGCGAACTGCGCGTGCCTCGCTTGAGCGTTCCTAGCTCAGGTCGAGCAGCACGGCACGGGACGCGGACAGGGAGTCGGCGATCTGGTCGACCAGATCCTGCTCGATCTCCTTGTCGACACGCAGCACCAGGGTGGCGGAGTCGTTGTCCTCGTTCTGGGACAGGGCTGCGGCGTCGATGTTGACGCCCGCCCGGCCCAGGAAAGTACCGACAGTGCCCAGGGCACCGGGCTGGTCAGTGTAGGTGAGGAACAGGTTGAGGCCCTCGGCACGCAGATCCAGGCCGCGGTCGTTGATGCGGACGATCTTGTCGACGCGCTCCAGGCCGGTCAGCGCACCGATGACGGAGACCGAGGCGCCGTCGCCGGTGACAACGGTGACCTCGAGCACGGAACGGTGGGTGACGGACTCGTCGGCGGTGGAGACGGTCAGCTCCACGCCGCGCTCCTGAGCGATCTGCGGGGTGTTGACGAAGGTGACCTGCTCGTCGACGACGCCGGCGAAGACGCCGCGCAGGGCGGACAGGCCGAGAGCGTCCACGGACTCGCCCGAGAGCTCACCACGGGCCTCGACGTTGACGGCGGTGACCGGGGCGTCCAACAGGCCGGAGGCGACGGTGCCGAGCTTGGCGGCCAGGCCGAGCCACAGTGCGACCTCCTCGGAGACCTTGCCACCGGTGACGTTGACGGCGTCCGGGACGAAATCGCCGGCCAGCGCCTTGAGCACGGAGGCGGCGACATCGGTGCCGGCACGGTCCTGGGCCTCGACGGTGGAGGCACCCAGGTGCGGGGTCACGACGACCTCGTCCAGCTCGAAGAGCGGGGAATCGGTGCAGGGCTCGGACGCGTAGACGTCGAAGCCGGCGCCGCGGATATGGCCGGACTTGATGGCGTCGGCGAGCGCCTGCTCGTCAACCAGGCCACCACGGGCGGCGTTGATGATGATCTGCCCCTTCTTCGACTTCGCGAGCAGCTCGGCATTGAACATGCCGGCGGTCTCCTTGGTCTTGGGCAGGTGGATGGTGACGAAGTCGGCGCGGGCGACCAGCTCGTCCAGCTCGACGAGCTCCACACCCAGCTGGGCGGCGCGGGCCGGGTTGGCGTAGGGGTCGTAGGCGATGATGTCGGTCTCGAAGGCGGCGAGACGCTGCGCGAAAAGCTGACCGATGTGGCCGAAGCCCACGATGCCGACGGTCTTGCCGAAGATCTCGACGCCCTTGAAGGCGGAGCGCTTCCACTCGTGGTCACGCAGGGTCTTGTCCGCGGCCGGGATCTGGCGGGCGGTGGCCAGCAGCAGGGAGATCGCGAGCTCGCAGGCGGAGTGGATGTTGGAGGTCGGGGCGTTGGCGACCATGACACCCCTGGCGGTGGCCGTCTCGATGTCGACGTTGTCCAGGCCGACGCCGGCGCGTCCGACGATCTGCAGCTTCGGTGCGGCCTCGAGCACCTCGGCGTCGACGGTGGTGGCGGAGCGGACGAGCAGAGCGTCCGCATCCTTGACGGCTTCCAGCAGTTCAGGACGGTTCGGACCGTCAACCCAGCGAACCTCAACGGAGTCGCCGAGGGCGTCCACGGTGGACTGGGCGAGCTTGTCGGCGATGAGGACGACGGGACGGGAATTCTGACTCACAGGTTCTCCTGACAGGTGTGCATTTCCCGGCACCTCCGGCACGACCGCGTCGAAGGCGTCGGGGCCCACGCCTTTCTTCCCCGTGGCGGCTCGTGCCCACCCAGGGTGACGTACGACATGGACAGCTTAGTACGTCCATGGCCGCGCGTCCGCACACAGGTCCACCGAACCATCCCCCACGCCCTCCCCCGGCAGTGCTCGGCTCAGTGCTCCTCGCCGGCCTCGCGGACCTCGCCGCCCAACGGGGAGTCACAGTCCAGGTGTTCGTGGCCGTGATGTTCTGGCGCCTCGAGCTGCACGGTGCTGTGGGTGATCCCCGCGTCGGCGAAGACCTGCTGGACTTCATCGAGGACGCGTGTCTCCCGGTCGGAGGTCACCACATGCACGGTGGCCATCGTCGACTCGCCGTCGACCGACCAGAGGTGCAGGTCGTGGACCGCTTCAACACCACGGGTGTCCAGGATGGCGTCCTGCACCCCCAGGGCGTCCACGCCGCCAGGCACCTGCTCCATCAGGACGCTGCCCGCCTCGCGCATCAGCGCCCACGCCCGCGGCAGGATCATCGCCGCGATGATGAGGGAGGCGACGGCGTCCACCCAGAGCCAGTCGGTGAACTGGATGATCACGGCGGCGACGATGACCGCGACCGAGCCGAGCAGGTCCACCAGGACGTGCAGGTAGGCACCGCGCATATTCAGCGATTCCCCCGCCGAGCGGCGCAGGATCACCGCCGAGATGACGTTCGCGATGAGACCCACCACAGCAACCGTGAGCATCAGACCGGTATGGATGTCCTCGGGCCCCTCCCCGAGCCGTCGGAAGGCGGCCACTGCAATCCACACGCCGATCACTGCCACTGCTCCAGCGTTGACCAGTGCAGCCATGACCTCCGCTCGGCGGAAACCGTAGGTCGACCGCGTGGTCGCCGGACGCGAACCGATCAGCATGGCGAGAGCGGCCACGATCAGCCCACCGGCGTCGGAGAGCATATGACCGGCGTCGGCAAGCAGGGCCAGCGACCCGGAGAGGATGCCGCCGATGACCTGTGCCAGGAAGATGGTGAGCGTCAGCGCGATGACGAACCAGAGCGCTTTGCCGCGCACCCCCTGGGCATGGCTGTGGCTGTGCTCGTGGCTGTGGCCATGCCCGTGATCGTGACTGTGCCCCTGGGTCATCGTCCCCGACACTCCTCTCGTTTCCATTAAGCGTCACCAACGAGGATAGGCGCAATAACACAGCAGGTCAACGCCACCCTTCGGCTACCATAATCGTTTTCATTACGGCGACTCCCCCTGGACGTCCGCCAGCTGACTACGGCCTGGCTTCAGCGCACGATACGAGCGGTCCCGGGGAGGTATGCTCGGACCCCAATGGGGTGAAGCGGAGGTTCCCGTGACGGAATCGATCCCCTCTGCCGGCGAAAGGGCGAATCCGTCAC
>DGYFR06203__coassemble_1742_pt1 | contig 30352 bp, 25 predicted proteins | sample DGYFR06203__metabat2_high_PE_013 | metagenome-assembled genome bin DGYFR06203 | reverse complement strand
TCTCCTCGTCGTAGCCGGCCGAGCAGACGATCTCGTAGGTGGTTAACACGAGCGGGTAGGCGTCTTCCTCGTTCGTGGCGAACAGTGCCTCGGAGTCGACGACGAGGTCGTTGCCCTCACCGGAGAAGCTGACGTCGCCGAGGGCGTTGTTGACGGTCTCTGCATTCAGCTCGGTCGGGCCGGAGCCGAAGTCGATGTTGGCGATGCCGAGGTCGTTGGCGGTGGCGAAACCGGACTCGACGTAGGTGATGGAGCCGTTGGTGGCCTTGACCTGGTCGGAGACTCCGGAGGAGCCCTGGGCACCGGAACCGACCTCGGTCGGGAAGGTCTTGCCCTCGGTCTCCCACAGGCCGTCGGTGGCGGTGTTCAGGAACTTCTGGAAGTTGTCCGAGGTACCGGACTCCTCGGAGCGGTACAGCACGTCGATCGGCTCATCCGGCAGGTCGACGCCCTCGTTGTCGGCGGCGATGGCCTCGTCGTTCCAGTTGCGGATGTCCCCGTTGAAGATCTTGGCGATGGTGTCGACCGACAGGTTCAGGTCGTCCACACCGTCGAGGTTGTAGGCGACGGCGACCGGGCCGATGACCAGCGGCAGGTGCCAGGCGTCGTTGCCCTCGCAACGGTTGGTGGCCTCGGCGGCCTGCTCCTCGTCCAACGGCGAGTCGGAGCCGGCGAAATCGACCTGGTTCGCAAGGAACTGGGTCTGACCGGCGCCGGAACCGCTGGAGTTGTAGGACAGCGTGGCACCGGGCACGGCGGAGGAGTAGGCGACACCGAACTGCTCGATGGCCTTCTGCTGGGAGCTGGCGCCTTCGCCGGTCAGCGTGCCCTCGGTGCCGCTGAGTTCGTAGTTGCCGCTGCCGCCTTCGGCGGAACCGTCGTTGGAGTTCGAGCAACCGGCGAGGATGAGGGAGCTCACCGCGACGGTCACTGCTGCGGTGGTGGCCGCGGTACGTCGCTGCGGTCGCTGGGTCTGGGTCTTCACTTGAGGCGTCCTTCGATGCTGGGTGTACAGAACATTCACGTGTCGTTGTGGATCCAACACATTCAACGGCCACGTACGTTATGCGGGCATGGTGGACACCAGGCACCGACCAGGTGAACGGAAAATGAACTCTGCGAAATGCCTGGTCAGAGAATGCCGCGGAAGACGACGTCGCGGTGCGCGACCGTGAATCCGAGCTTCTCGTAGGTGGCCACCGCCGGGACGTTGTCGCCCTCGACGTAGAGGTCGATCGCCCGTGCCCCGTTGTCCAGGAGGTACCCCATCCCCTGCAGCGTCATCGGCGTGCCCAACCCCTTGCCTCGGGCGGCGTCGGCGAGACAGACCACGTACACCTCGCCGTGCGGGTCACCGTCGGGACGCTTGGTCCAGTGGAAACCGACACACTCCTCGTCCTGCCACAACAGCAGCACACCGTTTGGGTCGAACCAGTCGACGTCCCGGGCGTCGAGGAGCTTCTCCATGTCCCAGCCGCCCTGCTCCGGATGCCAGGCGAAGGCCTCGTTGTTGACCCGCAGCCACTCTGCGTCGGTGACCCGACCGCCGAACTTCGCCGAGGATTCAACGTAGTCCAGGACGCGGTACCCGGCGTCCTGGATCTTGGCCAGCGACTTGTCGCGACTGTGCAGCAGGTCCGCCCGGCGCGCGGCACTCTCCTCACGGGTGGGGTCGCAGTCCACCGTCATCTTCAGCAGTTCGCGGACCAAGCGGGACTGCCGGTGGTCGGCGAACTCCATCGCGCCCGGCAGAGCACCGTGGGACCAGACGCTGAGCTGCTGGTCACCGTCGAGACTGCGGCCGAGGATGCGCAGCAGTTCGGAACCGATCCCGCGACGCCGGTGGTCGGGGTGGACCGCGATCTCGCAGAGGTAGGAGGAGTTCATGGAGACCACGCCGAGCAGCTCATCGCCCTCCACGGCGACCATGTGGACGTAGCCGACACTGTCGGCGGACTCGGAGTCGAGGGCGCGGAGGAAGGCCTCCCCGTAGGCGGGGACACCGTCTGCCTTGCTGACCTCGTCGAGCAGGTGTCGTACCGCGGCCAACTCCTCACTCGACGACGCGTCAAGATCGCGGTAGACCACTGAGCGTGCGGAGGATACAGAGGCTGTGGTGGCTTTCTGGGGGTCAGTGTCGGTGTGCATGTCAGTCTCCAAGTCCGTAACTTCTCACGGTCGGCGTATGTCAGTGGCCTGACCGAGCGGCGGGCAGGGTGGGTTCGTTGTCGAAATCCACTGCCTTGTACCCCACGTTACGCACTGTGGCGATGACCTTGTCGTAGTCCTGGCCGAGTTTCGCCCGGAGTCGTCGAACGTGGACGTCCACCGTGCGGGTTCCTCCGAAGTAGTCGTAACCCCACACGTCCTTGAGCAGCTGTTCCCTGCTGAATACCCGGCCCGGGTGTCGCACCAGGAAGTACAGCAGCTCGAACTCCTTGTACGTCAGGTCGAGGGGGCGTCCCTCCACCCGGGCGACGTAGGTGACCTCGTCGACGACCAGGGCACCGATCGAGGCGACCTGGGTGTCCTCGGCCTCTTCCACCGGCACCGGACGTCGGGTCATCAGCATGCGCAGCCGGGCGTCCACCTCGGTGGGGCTCGCGGTGGGCAACAGGAAGTCGTCCACCGCCCAGGATCCGTCGAGGGCGATGACACTGCTCTCGGCCATGACCACGGCGACCGGGCGGGTCGGGTGGGCGGCGGCGACCGAACGACACATGTCGCGGGCGGCGAGCAGGTTGGTTCCGGTGACGTCGACGATGACGATGTCCGCGGCGTCCACAACTCCGATGTCCTTGATCGACGACGCTGTCGGTGGCCACATGTCCACCTCGTGTGTCAGCAGCTCAAGAGACGGAAGCACCTCCTGGAGGTGCTGGTTGTCGGAGAGCAGGGTAAGTCGCACGGTGGGAATCCTTTCCGGTCGCGGTACCGTCTAGCTTACACCGCGCCGACCTGCATATTAACCCGCCGGGTCGGTGAAACACGACCGAAACATGACCGGTCCCGGGCCTCGTCGTTGTCACGCACCGACAGGCGCTTTGTATGCTGAGGCGGTGCACGACACCCCAGAGACGACCGAACCGGCCACCGCCCCGACACCTGAGACCCGGGGCGCCGACCGCACGCGCGGTCGGAACGGGAAGGATCGTGGGAAAGGACGCACGGGGGGACGCCGTGGCCTGCGCGTGCTGGTCATCATCCTGATCACCCTGTTTTCGCTGGTTGCCGTCGGGATCGTCGCCGACAGCCTCGTGGCCGCCCGGGTGGAGAAGCAGATCTCCGACCGGATCTACCGGGACTCCCACCTCGCCGCCCCGCCGGAGGTTCTGGTCACCGGTATGCCCTACACCGCCGCGGTGCTGACCAACGAGGTTCCGTCGATCCACGTCGAGTCCCGGGACGTCGAGATCCCCGATTTCGGACGGGTGACCGTGGCGTCCTCTGCGAGGAAGATCACACTCGACCGGTCGGCGGTACTCACCGGTGACTTCCGCGACGCCCCTGCCGAAGAGGTGTTCACCCGGATCCAGATGGACACCGTGGAGCTCGGGGAGCATATGGGCATCAGCGACCTCACGCTGCGCAGCCAGGACAACTCCTCCCCGCAGGGCGGCTGGGAGACCGAGGCCTACCTCTCCGGCACCCCGGACGGTGAGGACGGGACGTACGAGGTGAACCTGGACCTGCGGGTCTGGCAGGGCGATGTCTTCCTCACACCGGTGGAGATCACCGACACCCCGGGCGGCAGCTCCGCCGACGACATCAATGCCCTCGACGAGGCCACCCGGGACAAGGTGATGGACGCCTTCACCTTCGAGTTCACCAGCTCCTCCCTGCCGCTGAACAGCGCACCCCGTCGGGTCTACACCTCCGGCGGCAGCCTGTTCATCGAGGCCTCGGAGTACTTCACCAAGATCAGTGTCTCCGACCTCGCACCGCGGTCCGCCCCACTCGGGGAGGACGAACGCCCCGGACTGTAGGACCGGTAGGCTGTCCCCCATGACAACCGAGAACACTGGTACCAACGGCAACAGCGGCAGCGGTCTCAGCGGCAACGAGGCCGTCGCCCGGGCCGAGGAGCAGGCCAAGCAGACGTCAGGACGCAACCTCCCCACCCTGGGTGACCTCCCCGTCGCCGAGGACACCGCCAACCTCCGCGAGGGCCCGAACCTGCACGACGGCCTGCTGGCCCTGCTGCCACTGGTCGGCGTGTGGCGCGGCGAGGGCCACGCCTCCCCCGTCGACGGCGGCGACGAGTACGCCTTCGGGCAGCAGCTGGTCTTCGCCCACGACGGCGAGAACTACCTGTCCTACAGCTCGCGGATCTGGCGACTGGACGACAGCGGCGAGGCCACCGGCCAGGATGTCCGGGAGACCGGTTTCGTGCGGATCAGCGAGAAGGACGACATCGAGTTCCTCACGGTGCACAGCACCGGCGTGGTCGAGGTCATGTACGGCCGCCCCCGCAACGAGCGCGCCTGGGAGCTGGAGAGCGCCTCGACGCTGGCCACCGAGACCGGCCCGGCCGACTTCGGCCCCGGCAAGCGGCTCTACGGCCTGATGCCGAACAACAACCTTGGTTGGGTCGACGAGCGCCTCGCCGGCGGGGCCGGTGGGGCCGGCGGTGAACTCACCCCCTGGATGTCCGCCGAGCTCACCCGGGTGATCGGCTAGCTTCTCATCATCCCGGTGGGCCGTTCACAACCTCCCCGGGAAGTACAGCTAGCGGGTCGCGGCCTCCACGATGAGTGCCTCGACCTCATCGGCCTGATCCGGGCGGGACTGGGGGGTCCCGTCGATCTCGGTGACCCGGGCGTGGATACGCACCGAGGACACCAACCACACCCCGTCGGCGGCCTTGAGATCGTCCACGGTCAGCACCTCCTCCCCGGTCTCCCAGCCCTGTTCGGCGGCGAGCCGGAACAGGGTGGCCTGGGTGGTGCCGGGCAGCACGCCGACCTCCTGCACCGGGGTGACCATCCGGCGTCCGGTGACCGCCACCACCGTCGAGGTCGGCCCTTCCAGCACACGGTCGCCGTCAGCGACGAAGATCACGTCGTCCAACCCCTGCGCCTTGGCGTGGCGCAGGGCCGCCATGTTCATCGCGTACGACAGGGTCTTGGCACCCACCAGCGCCCACGGCGAGTCGCTCTCGATGTTCAGCGAGAAGCCACGGTGGGCGGTCATCACACGCACCCCGTTGCTGCGCTGGTCGACCACCGAGGCGGACTCCGGGGAGATCGTCACCCAGCCGGTGACCTCGCCGGTGGACTCGCGGCCCCGCGAATACAGCCACCGTAACGAGGCCTCCTCTCCGCCGGCCTCGCACCAGGCGTCCAGCGCCGTGTCGACCGCGGCGAGCCAGCGTCCGGTGTCCGGGGTGGGCAGGTCGAGCAGGTCAGCGCCGCGCACGAAGCGGTCCAGGTGCCGCTCCAGGTTGCGGACCCGGCCGTCGCGGACCATGAGCGTCTCGAAGATTCCGTCGCCGCGGCGTGCGGCGAGGTCGTCGATGTGGATCACCGGCACCGTGCCGTCGACCAGGTGCGGGGCCGGTCCGCCGGCCGGGTGGACGTCGACGACAATCTCTGCAGGGCCTGCGGGCGGGGTGCTGGTGCTCATGGTCGACCAGTCTAAGCCGGTGTGTGCCTGACACGGGGTGCCGGGTGGTACTAGGGTGGGTGGGGTGAGCGTCACAGAGCACACGCCAGAGATCGTCAGTCCCCTCGTCGACCACGTCGCCGGGGCCAGTACCGAGGATGGTTCGGGCACCGACTTCGGCACCGCCCGGCACTACGGTGCCCCCTTGGTCGAGCAGACCCGGATCGACGAAGGCGACACCGGTGTCGTCGACGGGTGGGACGGTTCCGCCATCCTCGTCACCGGGCCGGAGGCCGCGAGCTGGCTCAACGGGTTCATCTCGCAGAAGATCGACGCGATTCCGGAGGGCTCCGCCACCCACGGCCTGCTGTTGGATGCCCAGGGGCGGGTGGAGCATCTCTTCGGTGTCGCCGCGGTCGCGCCCGACACGCTGCTGTTGGACGTCGGGAGTGGTACAGGTGCCGATGACACTGCCCTGCTGGACTTCCTGCGGAAGATGATCTTCTGGGCCCAGGTGGAGGTAGAGCCTGCCGACCTGGTCCGGGTCAGTGTGGTGAACCCCGGCCCTGACGTGGGTGCCGTGAGTGACCCTGCCACCGGGCTTACCCGTGCCGGGGCAGCCAGCCCCCTTCCCGCCGTCGCCGATGACCTGGTGGCCTACTGGTCCACCCGCACCTGTGGCGGGCGCCCGGTCGTCGACCTGTGGGTGGCACCCGACAACCAGATCCCGGTGTGGGACGCACTCGTCGCCGAGGGGGCCCGCCCCACCGGTGGCTGGGCACTCGATGCCCTGCGCGTGCGGGACCGGTGGCCGGAGCTCGGCGTGGACACCGATGAGCGACTGATCCCCCACGAGGTCACCGCCTTCCTCGGTGCTGACGTCCTGGCCGCCGGCGAGGCCACCCGACTGGCCGAGGACACCGCCCTGCCCACTGACACCGCCGTGCACCTGAACAAGGGGTGTTACCGCGGCCAGGAGACGGTGTCGCGGGTGCACAACCTCGGTCGCCCGCCGCGTCAGTTGGTGGTGCTGCAGCTGGACGGGTCGGCGCAGCGCGCTCCGGAGCCTGGTGCGCCGGTCACCGCCGGTGGCAGGACGGTCGGCCGGATAGGACGCACCGTCCAGGATGCCGATTTCGGCCCGGTGGCGTTGGCGCTGCTCAAGCGTCAGGTGATCGAGAAACTGGCGGCCGGTGCGGACGTGCCGCCGTTGAGCGTGGACGGCATCGATGCCTCGGTGGACCCCGATGATGTCCGGGTCGATACGTCCGCCCGGCCCGGCAAGGCGGCGGTCGACCGGTTGAGGGGAAGGGCGTGACCACCTCCACCGGCAATTGACCTGCGGGAACAGGCGGAACCTCAGCCCGACGGAGGGGTGTGTCTGACAACTGCGCCCACAACCGCTATTGTGGTGGCAGAAGAGATACACAGACACAGAGCGCGAATGGCCACAATTCCCCGGCCATTCGCCTGGACACCCGAGGGGGTCAGGCCATGGGTCGCGGCCGCGCGAAGGCAAAGCAAACCAAGGTTGCACGTCAGCTGAAGTACAGCTCTCCCGACATGGATTTGGAGAGTCTCCAGCGTGAACTCTCCTCTGAGAATGAAGGCTCTCATGAGAGTGACTACGAGGAGTGGGACGACTGGGGTGCCGAGGAGTCCAACGACCGGTAGTGGTCGGGAACACGGCCGGTAACGGGACCGTACCCTCCCCCGGGAACACTCCCCGAGAGAACCGGTGCCGGTGCAGATGATCTGCGCCGGCACCGGTTCTCTGCATGCTGCCCCCCTCGATATATGACTCACCCCCGGGGATCACTGGTCCACCGGGGATGGGCGTCGTGCGGGGCTAGCTGTGGGAGTGTTCCCCGACCATCACGGCGTCGCCGGAGGCGTCCTCGCCGTCCTCTGCGAGACGCAGCTGACCGAGCTTCCAGCAGTCAACGTGGCGGGCGGTGAGCATCGCCAGGGCGCGCTCTGCATCGTCCTCGCCGACGACGGCGACCATGCCGACGCCCATGTTGAAGGTCTTCTCCATCTCCTCGCGGGAGACCTTGCCGAGACGCTCGATGAGCCGGAAGATCGGCAGCGGCTCCCAGGAGCCACGGTTCAGCTCGGCGACCAGGCCGTCCGGAATGACGCGGGCCAGGTTCGCGGCCAGACCGCCACCGGTGACGTGGGAGAAGGTGTGAACATCGCATTCGGCGGCCAGTGCAAGGCAGTCCAGCGCGTAGATACGGGTGGGTTCGAGCATCTCCTCGCCGAGGGTGCGTCCCAACTCCTCGCTGTATCCGTCGAGGTCGAGACCGGCGCGATCCAGGAGCACGTGGCGGGCCAGGCTGTAGCCGTTGGAGTGCAGGCCCGAGGCCGCCATGGCGATGACCACGTCACCGTTACGGACCCGGTCGGGGCCGAGCAGCTTGGCCTCCTCGACCACACCGACGGCGGTGGCGGAGACGTCGTAGTCGTCGACCTCCATCACACCGGGGTGCTCGGCGGTCTCGCCGCCCAGCAGGGCACAACCGGCGTCGACGCAGCCGGCGGCGATGCCGGACACGATCTCGGCGACCTTCTCGGGCACGACCTTACCGACGGCGATGTAGTCCTGCAGGAACAGCGGCTCAGCGCCGCAGACCACGAGGTCATCGACGACCATGGCGACCAGGTCACGTCCGATGGTGTCGTGCCTGTCCATCGCCTGGGCGACGGCGAGCTTGGTGCCCACCCCGTCCGATCCGGCGGCGAGAAGCGGCTTCTCGTACTCCCCCAGTGCAAAAAGTCCGGCGAAGCCGCCGAGACCTCCCCTGACCTCCGGTCGGGTGGCCTGCTTCGCCAGCGGGGCGAAGAGCTCCACCGCACGGTCGCCGGCTTCGATGTCGACACCGGCAGCGGCGTAACTCGCGCCGTTGGTGTTGTCGGACGTATCGGGGGTGTCGGTCAGGTCAGTCACAATCCCATGCTTTCATTTGCTCTCGTGCGCCCCGTTCCGCTCGATTCATGCGGAGCAGGCTGTCACAAGACTACCTTCCCGACCCGTCCTGCACTGCAACGACCGGCAACCAGTGGGCGATGTCGGTGGCGTGGGCCCCGGACACCTCTGCACCGGCGGCGATCGCCGCGTCCACGTCGAGCAGTCCCCCGGCCAGTCCCAGCCAGGTCAGCGCATCGCATTCGACGACATTCGGTGGGGTGCCACGCCGGTGCACCGAGCCGGCGACGCACTGCACCGCAGCAAAGGGAGGCACCCTGACCTCGACGCTGTGACCTGGGGCGTCCTGACCCAGTTGGGCGACGGTGAGGCGCACCGCGGCGGCGACTTTCGCCCGCGGTGGCCGCGGAGTACCCTCAGGTGCCGACACCCACGGCCAGACGTCAAGGAGGGCCGCGCGCACGGCGGCAGGATCTACTCTACTGACTGTCATGCAGCCATCTTAGGGTCTGTACCATGGACTGCATCACCGACCTACCGAAAGGGAATCCGTGCCGGATACAGGAGCACAGGCAGCCGCCCAGGGACGAGAACTGCACTCCCAGACGACGCTCCGATTCATGGCTGCGCCCACCGACATCCTGATGCAAGGTGCTCTCGGCGTACACGGCGGCCGCGTACTGGAATGGATCGATAAGGGAGCCTACGCCTGTGCGGTCGGCTGGTCCGGCGCATACTGCGTGACTGCCTATGTGGGCCACATCCACTTCACACGCCCCATTCCCTCCGGCCACATCGTGGAGGTCCGCTCGCGCATCGTGGCCACCGGCCGCTCGTCGATGCACATCGTCAACGAGGTGCTGTCCGCAGACCCACGCGAGGGCGTGTTCACCCGCGCCTGCGACTGCCTGGTGATCTTCGTGGCGATGACCGAGGACCGCAAGTCCATGCCCGTGCCGCCGTACGAGCCGAAGACCGAGGAGGAGATCCGGGTCCGGGACGCCGCGATGTCGCGCGTGCAGCTGCGCAAGGCGATCGAGGAGGAGATGCTCAAGCAGTCCTACTCCGATGATCCGGACGCCTCCACCGCACCCCGGATGACCCACCGCTTCATGGCCAAGCCCACCGACGTCAACTGGGGCGGCAACGTCCACGGTGGTACTGCCATGGAGTGGATCGACGAGGCTGCCTCGGCGTGCACCTCGGCATGGACCGGGGAGCGGACGGTGGCGGTGTACGCCGGCGGTTTCCGCTTCTACCGTCCTGTGCACATCGGCGACCTCGTCGAGGTCGAGGCCCGGGTGATTCGGACCGACGTGCGCAGCCTGTCGGTGTCGGTGCACCTTCGCGCCGGTGACCCGCGGGAAGGTACCGGCAACCTGCCGGTGGCGATCCACGCGTCGATGACCTACATCTCCACCGACATCGACGGCAATCCCCTACCGGCCCGCAAGTTCGTCCCCACCACCCCGGAGGACAAGCGTCTGGAGCAACACGCCGTCACGCTGCGTGAGCTGCGCACGAAGTACCGGCCGATGCCGCTGGTCGAGCCGTTGCGCAATGAGAGCCAGTACCCGATGAGCTAAATTAGTCCAGGGTCTCGACGGCGATGATCTGGAAATCGCCGTCCCGCTCGAGCATGCCCACAGCACCCCTGGGCTTGTCGTTCTTGTCGATGACGGCGATGAAGATGATGCTGTCGATTTCTTCGCGGGTGTAGCCCTCGTCCTCAGCCCCCTCGTAGAAGTCCTTGCTGGAACTACCGAGGGACATCTTCAACTGTTCAGCGTCCAACACCCGGGTACCGGCGGAGAGGTCGCTGCCGCCGAACAGGGCGTCCATCCCGTTGAAGGAATCGTCACCGCTGAGCTTCAATGAGCTCATGACCTCGTCGCGGTCCTGGTGGGTGGAGTTGTCCTGGATCCAGGAACGAAGGTCATCGGAGTGGTTCTTGTCGAGCATCTCGTTGACCAGGCCCTTGGCGGCCTTGTCCTCGGTCTGACCGAACAGTCCCAGTGCCCAGCCGGCCACGCCGACGACCACTGCGGTCACCACGGCGGTGACGATGATCGCAAGACCCTTGGACTGTTTGAAGGAGTCCTGCACCTGGTGGGATGCCTCGGCGGTCTTCGCCCCGGCGGTGCGGGCGAACTGTCCGGCCTGCTGCTGGAACTGCTGCCCCTTACCCGACCCGGTGGGGGCAGCTGAGCCTCCGGCCTGTCCCCCGAGGTTGAGGGAGGCGAGCTCCCGCAGGGAGTCGATGTCGATCTCAGCGGCGGAGGGGTCGTCCAACCGCTGGTCGTAGAGACCGCGGCGCGTCTCGTCACCGAGAATGGAGCGGGCGACGGTCAGTTCTTCCCTCGCCCCGGCATCGCCCGGTCCGACGGCGGCGAGACGGTCGTCGATCTGCTGGGCAAGGTCCGTCGAGGACGCAAAACGCTCCAGTCCGAGCGACTGGTAGATGTCATAGTGAGCCATGATGGTGAACCTCTTCTACTCGTAGTCGCTGGCGGAATAGGACTTGGTGACGTCGATGATCTTGTAGTCGCCGTCCTTCTTCACCAAGGTGATCTCGCCCTTGTAGTTGTCGGAGCCGTCCTTGATCCCGATGATCACCATCGAGTCGACCTCGTCGCGGGAGAATCCCTCATCCTCGGCTTCCTCGTAGATCTCGTCCACGTCTGCGCCGAAGTAGATGGCCTGCTGCTCGAAGGACATACCGGCGCCAGCCTCCAGGCTGCTGGCGTCGAAGAAGGAGTCCATGCCGCTGAAGGAGTCGTAGGCGTCCTCGTCTGCCCCCATGGCGCGCAGGATGTCTTCACGGTTCTGGTGGACGGTGTTGTCGTTCAGCCAGCTCCGCAGGTCATCGGCACTCTTCTGCTCGAGAAAGGTGTTGACGGTCTTCTGCGCGTCGGAGAAGTCGGGCTGGCCGTCGCCACCGAAGATCTTCCCGATGCCCCAGCCGCCGAGGAGCACGACCACGGCGGTCACCAGTGCGGTGATGCCGATGGCCAGCCCCTTGGACTGCTTGAAGGAGTCCTGCACCTGGTGGGTGGCCTCGGCGGTCTTCGCCCCGGCGGTGCGGGCGAACTGTCCGGCCTGCTGCTGGAACTGCTGACCCCTGCCGGCGCCAGAGGCACCGGCGGCGCCGGCGGCGCTGGCACCCGCCCCGGCACTCGCTGATCCGGCGACGTTCAGCGCTGCGAGCTCGTGCAGGGAGTCGATGTCGATCTCGGCCGCGTTCGGGTCGTCCAACCGCTGGTCGTACAGCCCGCGGCGGGTGTCATCACCGAGGATGGCGCGCGCGGTCGTCAGCTGGTCGATCATTCCGGCGTCGTCGGGGGCCGCGGAGGACAGCCGGTCGTCGAGGTCGCGGGCGAGATCCGCGGTCGACGCTTGTCGGTCCAGCCGCAGGGACTGGTACAGGTCATAGTGAGCCATTGGGCCTTCTTTTCTCTTGAAACGTCGGGTGCCGTCAGTTGCACCCCAATTGAAGACAAAGAGAAGATTAGCAAAAACTAGGTTTCTCGTTGTTCGCAGCGGGGAAATGTCCTCACTCACGGGTAGACACCGGGATTAGGCCCGTGTGCTGCTCGTTTCCGACACCCTTCCCTGCTGCCCGAAGTACCCCCAGCGGCCCCGTTGGGCGACCTGCGGCATCCTTGAGACGACCACAGGTGGCCTAGACCTGCCAAGATCAACCAAGAACGACCCGAACTGAGCATGGATCCAGCGAATCCTGGGAATCAGCGGATCTATGCTCAGTTCGGGTCGATTGTCAGGGCGACGCCCGCGGTAGGACGCTGCGGCGCACGGCCGCTGCCCCGGCCGATGGCGCCTGACCGAGGCACCCGACCGCGGTGCGTCCTACTCCACGACGGAGTTAGCGCCCACGGCGTGGCTGAACAGGCGAGGCAGGGTGCCCTCCCACGCAGCGCGCGCCTCGGTGACGGGCAGAGTGAAGGCAGCGCCCTCGGTGGTCACCTCGATGACCTGGCCCCCGGAAACGGAGCCGGCCGCGGAGACGTCACCGGAGACGACGGCGACGCCCAGCCGCGACACCGGCACACCGTGGTTACCGAAGACGGTCTCGGCCTCGGCGACCTTGCCGGCCTCGACGGCGACGAGCACGCGGGTCGCGGTCTCGGATGCCAGGGCGGTGAACACGTCGGCGACGGCGTCACCGGTGGTCGCGGACGCGGACAGTGCAGCGACCGGGTCGACGGACACGGCAGCACCCGACTGCACGGCGAACTCCACCACTGCCTGCGACAGGCCGCCCTCGGAGAGGTCATGTGCGGAGGCGACGACTCCGCGCAGCTCCGACAGGGCTGCACCCAGTTTCTGCTCGGCAGCCAGGTCGACCTGCGGCGGCAGGCCGGCGAGGGTGCCGTGGGCGACCTGCTGCCAGATCGACCCGCCGAACTCATCGGCGGTCTCAGCACCGACCAGCAGCAGCTGGTACTCACCGGCGACCGGCTGGGCGGGGATGCGGGTGGCGACGTCGTCGATGGTGCCCAGCACGGCGATCACCGGGGTCGGCAGGATGGCCTCGGAGCCGGTCTGGTTGTAGAAGGAGACGTTACCGCCGGTGACCGGGATGCCCAGCTCAGCCGCACCGTCGGCCAGACCGTGGACGGCCTCACGGAACTGCCACATCACGCCGGCGTCCTCCGGGGAGCCGAAGTTCAGGCAGTTTGACAGTGCGACCGGGGTCGCACCGGTGACGGAGACGTTGCGGAAGGCCTCGGCCAGGGCCAGGCGCGCACCGGTGTTCGGGTCCAGCTTGGTGTACCGGCCGGAGGCGTCGGTGGCGACGGCGATGCCGCGTCCGGTCTCCTCGTCGATACGCAGGACGCCACCGTCGGCGTTCTTCGCCAGCACCGTGTTGCCGCGGACGTAGCGGTCGTACTGCTCGGTGATGTACGCACGCGAGCACAGCGCCGGGGAGGACGCCAGGTCCAGCACCGCCTGGCGCACGGCCTCGACGGTGGCCGGACGGGCCAGCTCCGGGGTGGTGTTCAGTGCGTCCTGGGTCTCCGGGCGGGCGTAGGGACGCTCGTAGACCGGGCCCTCGTCGGCCATGGTGGCGGCGTCGGCGTCGACGACGATCTCACCCTGGTGCTCGATAACCAGGTGGTCGCCGTCGGTGACCTCGCCCAGGTCGGAGGCGATGACCTCCCACTTGGCGCAGATCTCCATGAAGGCATCGACGTTGTCCGGGGTGACGACGGCCATCATGCGCTCCTGCGACTCCGAGGACAGGATGTCGGCGGCGGACATGTTCTCCGCGCGCAGGTGCACATTGTCGAGGTTGATGTGCATGCCACCGTCACCGGCGGCGGCCAGCTCGGAGGTCGCACAGGACAGGCCGGCTCCGCCGAGATCCTGGATGCCGACGACCACACCGGCGTCGTAGAGGTCCAGGCAGCACTCGATGAGCACCTTCTCGGCGAAGGGGTCGCCGACCTGGACGGCGGGCAACTTGCGCTCGGCCCCTTCCTCGAAGGTGTCGGAGGCGAGCACGGACACGCCGCCGATGCCGTCCAGTCCGGTGCGGGAGCCGAAGAGGATCACCCGGTTGCCGACACCGGAGGCGAAGGCGAGCTTGAGGTCATCGCTCTTGAGTGTTCCGACACACAGCGCGTTGACCAGCGGGTTACCGGCGTAGGACGCATCGAAGACGGTTTCGCCGCCGATGTTCGGCAGGCCCAGGCAGTTGCCGTAGCCGCCGACGCCGGCCACCACGCCGGGCAGCACGCGCTGGGTGTCGGGGGCATCCGCCGCACCGAAGCGAAGCTGGTCCATCACGGCGACCGGACGGGCACCCATGGCCATGATGTCGCGGACGATGCCGCCGACACCGGTGGCCGCCCCCTGGTACGGCTCGACGTAGGACGGGTGGTTGTGGGACTCGACCTTGAAGGTGACGGCGTTGCCGTCGCCGATGTCGATCACACCGGCGTTCTCGCCGATCCCGGCGAGCATCTTGGACTGCATCTCCTCGGTGGTGGTCTCACCGAAGTAGCGCAGGTGCACCTTGGAGGACTTGTAGGAACAGTGCTCCGACCACATCACCGAGTACATGGCCAACTCGGCGGCGGTGGGGCGACGTCCGAGGATGTCGCGGATGCGCTGGTACTCGTCGGCCTTCAGGCCGAGCTCTGCCCAGGGCTGGTCCAGGTCGGGGGTGTCGGCTGCGTGGGCGACGGTGTCGTTGTGGACAGTCATTGATCTTCCTCTACAGACTTCGCTTCAGACTTCTCTACAGACGTCTCGTGGACTCAGGCAGCGCCCGCACCGACGGTGCCGACGGCGGACAGGAACAGTTCAAGACCGTCCAACGACGGGCCGGTGATCGTCTCGACGGCGTGCTCGGGGTGCGGCATCAGGCCAACGACCCGGCCGTTGGCCGAGGTGATGCCGGCGATGCCGTTGACCGAGCCGTTGAAGTTGTCGGTGTAGCGGAAGACAACACGACCCTCCCCCTCCAGCTCGGCGACGGTCTCGGCGGAGGCCTGGAAACGTCCCTCACCGTGCTTGGACGGGATGAAGATCTTCTGGCCCTCGCTGAAGGTGGAGGTCCACGCGGTGGAGGTGTTGACGACCTCGAGGTAGGTGTCCACACAGTGGAAGTGCAGACCCTGGTTGCGGGTCAGGGCACCGGGCAGCAGACCTGCCTCGGTGAGGATCTGGAAGCCGTTGCAGATTCCGAGCACGGGCAAACCCTCGCTCGCCTGCTCGACGACCGAGCGCATGACGGGGGCCTGGGCGGCGATGGCGCCGGAGCGCAGGTAGTCGCCGTAGGAGAAGCCGCCGGGGACGACGACGGCGTCGACGTCCTTCAGGTCGGCGTCGGCGTGCCAGAGGCTCACGGCCTCGGCCCCGGCGACGGTCACCGCGCGGGCGGCGTCGACGTCGTCGAGGGTTCCGGGGAAGGTGATGACACCGATGCGGGCCGTCATTACTTGTTCTCCCCGGCGATCTCCGCGGTGACGACCTCGTAGTCCTCGATCACGGTGTTGGCGAGCAGGGTGCTGGCGATGTGCTCGAGGTCCTCGGCGGTCACGGTGCCGTCCACCTCCAGCTCGAACCGCTTGCCCTGACGGACATCTGCGACACCCGAGACGCCGATGCGCCCCAGGGCTCGGACGACGGCCTGACCCTGGGGGTCCAGGATCTCCGCCTTGGGCATGACATTGACAACGACTCGAGCCACGGTGCTTCTCTCCATCAGTGAAGGGTTGGTGATCAGGGGTTGGCGATCGGGATCTTGAACAATCCCCAACCTTACCGGTTGGCCCGGAATCTGAAACTCCCGCCCCGTGTTGGTCGCGACGGGGTGTCACCACCACGGAACGGGAGTGAGGGGACAGCGGGGACGCGACAGGAGACGCAGCGGGGACGCAGCGGTGGTGCAGCGTCAGGCGGCCGTCACCGCGCCTCCGTCAGATCCGCTCGGTCGCGCCCATCCGGTCGAGCTCCCAGGCGGTCTCGAAAGCGGACTGCCGCCACTTCTCGTAGCGTCCCGACACTCCCCCATGTCCGGACGTCATGTCGGTCTTCAGCAGGAACTCACTGCCGCGCTGTTCCTGGGACACCCGGCCGGCGACCTCACGAAGTTTCGCGATCCACTTCGTCGGTTCCACGTACAGCACTCGGGTGTCGTTGAGCCCGCTGACCGCCAGGATCGGCGGATAGGCCTGTTCGGTGACGTTCTCGTACGGCGAGTAGGTCGCCATGTAGTCGTAGACCGTGGGGTCGTGGTAGGGGTCGCCCCACTCCTCCCACTCGGTCACCGTCAACGGCAGTTCCGGCATGAGAATCGAGGTCAGCGGGTCGACGAAGGGGACCACGGCCTCGATCCCGGCGAAACGGTCCGGTGCCAGGTTCGCCACCGCACCCATCAGCAGCCCCCCGGCGGAACCGCCCTCGGCGACCATCTTCTCCGGGGTGGTGTAGCCGTGGGCGATGAGGTCATCGGCCACGGCGACGAAGTCGGTGAAGGTGTTCATCTTCGACATCGCCTTGCCCTGTTCGTACCAGGCCCGGCCCATCTCGCCGCCGCCGCGCACGTGCGCCACGGCGTAGACCACACCGCGGTCCAGCATGGACAGGCGGAAGACGGAGAAGTACGGGTCCATGCTCGCCTCGTAGGAGCCGTAGCCGTAGAGCAGTACCGGGTTGACCTGCTCCAGGGGAACGTCGACCCGACGGATCAGCGAGACCGGGATCCGTGCCCCGTCGGAGGCGGTGGTCCAGTGACGCGAGGCGGTGTAGCGGGAGGCGTCGAACTCCTCACCGTCCGGTCCGGCCAGCACGGCCTGTTCCTTGCGCAGCACCCGCTCCCCGGTGGTCAGGTCGATCTCCCACACCTGCCCCGGGGTGACGTAGCTGGTGTAACTGATCCGCAGCACCGAGGACCTCCACTCCGAATTGCCGACGGTGCCAGCGGAGTAGATCTCCTCGTCGAAGCTGATGCGCTCGAACTCTCCCCAGCCCTCGGAGAGGTCCATCAGGGCCAGCTTCTCCACCGCGTTCTCCCGGGTGGCCAGCACCAGGTGGTCGGCGAAGCAGTCCACCCCTTCGACACGCACGTCGTCACGGTGTGCCACGATGACCTCGTAGGACGCTTCCTCGTCGAAGGTGGCGATCGGCCCCACCGGCGCCCGTCCGACCTCACCGTTGGGCAGGCCGTCCAGCTCCTCGCGCACGACCAGCCAGGCGTCCTGACCGCCGACGACGACATGGTCGACGTCGTACTGGACGTCCTTCTCACGGGGACGCACGCAGGTCAGCCCACCCTCGGGGTCGGTGTCCAGGTCCAGGTACCAGGTCTCCGAGGTGGTCTTCGAGGCGGTGGAGACCAGTAGGAACCGTTCCGAACGGGTGACCCCCACCCCGGTCCAGTAGTGCTCGTCGTCCTCCCGGAAGACGCACACGTCCGCACTCTCCGGTGTGCCGATGCGGTGGCGCCAGATCTCGTGGGGACGCCAGGCGTCGTCGACGCGCTGGTAGAAGAGGTACTCGTTGCCGACCCAGGTGGCGCCGTAGGCGATGCCCTCGAGCCGGTCCTCCAGCAGCTCACCGGTGGTCAGGTCCTTGACCTGCAGGGTGAAACGCTCATCGCCGACGTTGTCCACCGAGTAGGCCAACAGGGTGCCGTCGAGGGTCACGCTGGCCGCGCCCAGGCTGAAGAACTCCGCTCCCTCGGCCAGGGTGTTGCAGTCCAGGATGACCTCCTCGCCGGGGGCTGACTCGCCGGGGACGATCTCCGGCGGGGCCCACTGGGCGAGCTGGCTGGCACTGTCAGCGCCGTCGCCGGCCCCCTTGTCCACCGGGATCCGGCACATCTGGACGTAACTCTGCCCCTCCTGGGTCCGCGAGAAGTACCACCAGTCGCCGGAGCGTACCGGGACCGAGAGGTCGGTCTCCTGGATCCGCGACTTCACCTCGGTGAAGATGGCGTCCTCCAGCGGCTTGAGGTGGCTGGTGCGTGACTCGGTCCAGGCGTTCTCGGCCTCGAGGTGCGCCCGGACCTCCGGGTTCTCCTTGTCCCGCAGCCACTCATAGTCGTCCTGCAGGTCACGCCCGTGGAAAGACCGGGTGACGGGCAGCTTCGCCGCGACCGGCGGCAATGCCGACACGGTGACCGGGGCATCCCCCGGGGCAGCAGTGGATGAGTGGTCGGACGGGGTAGTGGGTTCCATGGCTCACGATGGTAGCCCCTACCCCGGACACGGTTTCTACGCGCGCCGCCTGCGGACCGCCCGGGCACCGTCTACCGGTCGCAACAGGTGCCGATCCAGTCGGCGAAGCGCTTGCCGGAGATCCGCTCGTAAGCCTCTACGTAACGTTCCCGCGTGGCCTCGAGTACGGATCCGGGCAGCTCCGGCGGCGGGGTGCCGTCAGTGGGCTCCCAGCCGGACTTCGTGCCGGTCAGCCAGTTGCGCACGTACTGTTTGTCGAAGCTGGGCTGCACCTTGCCCACCTCGTAGGAGTCCAGCGGCCAGTACCGCGAGGAGTCCGGGGTGAGGACCTCGTCGGCCAGCACCAGGGTGCCCTCGGCGTCCAACCCGAACTCGAACTTCGTGTCCGCCAGGATGATGCCGTGCTCGGCGGCGATCTCGGCGGCGCGGGTGTAGATCTCGATGGATGCCCGGCGCAGTTCCTCGGCACGCTCGGCACCCAGATCATTGACGACGCGGGAGAAGGGGACGTTCTCGTCGTGGTCGCCGATCTCCGCCTTCGTCGCCGGGGTGAAGATGGGTTCCGGCAGTTTGGACGCCTCGGTCAGCCCTCCGGGCAGTTCCACGCCACACACCTGACCAGTGTTCCGGTACTCCTTCAGCCCCGATCCGGTGAGGTAGCCGCGCACGACGCATTCGAAGGGCAGCATGTCCAGCTTGCGGCAGACCTGGGCCCGGCCGAGGACACTCTCGGGAATGCGCGGGTCATCCGCCGGTCCGGCGAGGTGGTTGGGGACGTCGAGGGCGGCGAAGAAGAAGTCGCTCATCGCGGTGAGGATATGGCCCTTGTCCGGGATCGGGCTGTCCAGGATGAAGTCATAGGCCGAGATCCGGTCGGTGGCCACCATGAGCAGGGTGTCCTGGTCGATCTCGTAGATCTCGCGGACCTTCCCGGCCGAGAAGTGGGGGTAGTCGGAGAGGTCGGGGCGCGTCTGTTGCATGGCCTGCAGAGTGTAGTACCCACCCGGGAGAAAGGCCACGGGGCGGGGTCGGTATCCCCCGCTGTCCGGCAGTGGTGGCCACGATGGCCCGCGGCACTGCAGCACAGTACCGGGCACCCCAGCACGAACGCCCGCAGTACCCCCGCTCCTTTCCCGGAACGGGAACTACACGGATGCCGGTCGGGGGCATGCGCAGGACCGGCGGATTATGCCGTCGCGTCCGACGAATGTACTGGCGGGACAAAGTCGGACCACATGTGGTGAACCGGGAACACCGTCGGTCCGCCATCTCCGGCCCCACCCCCGCCAGTTCACCCAGCAAACGGAATCTGGACGACCGGGTGGCATAGTAGGGGACATACCGTCGCTGTGTCGGCGGTCACAGCACTAGTTCCGCAGTAGCGCCAGTCACCGGTCACGTCGACTGATGACTTTCAGCCCACCACGACATCAAGGAGACCCACAGCCGTGGAGAAGCACTCAGTTCGCGTCCACCCGTCCGCAGAGGATTTCCCCCAGAAGGAGCACCTCGCCTGGAAGGTCGCCGAGGTCGCGGCCGACCCGGTGGCCGTTCCCGCCGACTCCGCCGACATGGCGGTCAACCGCATCATCGACAACGCCTCGGTCGCCGTCGCCTCCGTGCTGCGCCGCCCGCCGTCGACCGCTCGCTCCCAGGCCCTGAGCCACCCGTTCTCCCCGGGCGCCACCGTCTTCGGCGTCCCCGGCACCTACTCCCCGGAGTGGGCCGCCCTGGCCAACGGCACCGCCGTGCGCGAGCTGGACTTCCACGACACCTTCCTCGCCGCCGAGTACTCCCACCCCGGCGACAACATCCCCCCGATCCTGGCCACCGCCCAGCACAAGGGACTCAACGGCAGCGACCTGGTCCGCGGTATCGTCACCGGCTACGAGATCCAGGTCGACCTGGTCAAGGGCATTTGCCTGCACGAGCACAAGATCGACCACGTCGCCCACCTCGGCCCGTCGGTCGCCGCCGGTATCGGAACCCTGCTCAAGCTGGACACCGAGACCATCTACCAGGCGATCGGCCAGGCGCTGCACACCACCACCGCCACCCGTCAGTCCCGTAAGGGCCTGATCAGCTCCTGGAAGGCCTTCGCCCCCGCCTTCGCCGGCAAGATGGCCATCGAGTCCGTCGACCGCGCGATGCGCGGCGAGGGCGCCCCCGCCCCCATCTGGGAGGGCGAGGACGGCTTCATCGCCTGGATGCTCGACGGCAAGGACGCCGAGTACACCGTGCCGCTGCCCGCCGCCGGTGAGGGCAAGCGCGGCATCCTGGACACCTACACCAAGGAGCACTCCGCGGAGTACCAGTCCCAGGCCCCGATCGACCTGGCCCGCCGCATGGGCAAGCAGATCAGCGACCTGTCGCAGGTCGAGTCCATCGTCCTGCACACCAGCCACCACACCCACTACGTCATCGGCACCGGTGCGAACGACCCGCAGAAGTTCGACCCGAACGCCTCCCGCGAGACCCTGGACCACTCGGTGATGTACATCTTCGCCGTGGCCCTGGAGGACGGCGAGTGGCACCATGAGCGCAGCTACTCCCCGGAGCGCGCGAACCGTCCGGAGACCATCGAGCTGTGGAACAAGATCTCCACCGTCGAGGACCCGGAGTGGACCCGCCGCTACCACTCCACCGACCCCAACGAGAAGGCCTTCGGCGCCAAGGCCGTCATCACCCTCAAGGACGGCACCGTCCTCGAGGACGAGCTGGCCGTCGCCGACGCCCACCCGCTGGGCGCGCACCCCTTCACCCGGGACCAGTACATCAACAAGTTCCGCACCCTGGCCGAGGGCCTGGTCGACGAGAAGGAGCAGGACCGCTTCCTCGAGGCCGCGCAGAACACCCTGTCCCTGGACGCCGGCGAGCTCAACCAGCTCACCGTCACCTTCTCCGAGGACGTGCTGGCCAAGGCCCCGAAGATCAACGAGGGGCTGTTCTAGGATGGCCGGGCTCTACTCCAGCAACGTCTCCGCCACCGACCGCCGCAAGACGTTCCGGGAGAGCCTGGCCTCGGAGAAGATCACCCGCCTCCCGGGCGCCTTCTCCCCGTTGGTCGCCCGTGCGATCCAGGAGGCCGGCTTCGAGGGCGTCTACGTCTCCGGCGCCGTGGTCTCCGCCGACCTGGCCCTGCCGGACATCGGCCTGACCACCCTGACCGAGGTCGCCGGACGCTCCCGCCAGATCGCCCGCTCCACCGACCTGCCGGTCCTGGTGGACGCCGACACCGGCTTCGGTGAGCCGATGTCCGCCGCCCGCACCGTCTCCGAGCTGGAGGACGCCGGGGTCGCGGGTTGCCACCTGGAGGACCAGGTCAACCCGAAGCGCTGCGGCCACCTCGACGGCAAGGAGGTCGTCCCCGCCGACGTCATGCTGCGTCGCATCAGCGCCGCGGTGAAGGAGCGTCGCGACGACCAGTTCGTCATCTGCGCCCGGACCGACGCCGCCGGTGTCGAGGGCATCGACTCCGCCATCGAGCGGGCGAAGGCCTACGCCGACGCCGGTGCCGACCTGATCTTCACCGAGGCACTGCACACCCCGGAGGACTTCGAGAAGTTCCGCGCGGCAGTGGACGTCCCGCTGCTGGCGAACATGACCGAGTTCGGCAAGTCCGAGCTGCTGCCGGCCACGTTGCTGGAGGAGATCGGCTTCAACGCCGTCATCTTCCCGGTCACCACGCTGCGCATCGCCATGGGACAGGTCGAGCAGGCCCTGGGCGAGATCGCCTCCACCGGCACCCAGACCGACTGGCTGGACCGCATGCAGCACCGCTCCCGGCTCTACGAGCTGCTGCGTTACGACGAGTACAACGAGTTCGACCAGGGAGTCTTCACCTACTCCCGCGAGAACTACGACCCCACCAAGTAACCCGAGTTACCCACCACAACTCAACCACCGAGAGGAACCACTGATGAGCGATTCCACCCCCGAGATCCGCAAGGGCCTGAACGGCGTCGTCGTCGACGAGACGGCCGTGTCCAAGGTCAACCCGGAGACCAACTCCCTGACCTACCGCGGCTACCCCGTGCAGGACCTCGTCAAGAACTGCACCTTCGAGGACGTCGCCTACCTGCTCTGGAACGGTGAGCTGCCCACCTGGCGCGAGGCCCAGGAGTTCGGCCAGCGTGAGCGCGCCATGCGCCCGCTGTCCCGCAGTCTCCTGGACGTCATCAACTCGATGCCCAAGACGGCCCACCCGATGGACGTGGTGCGTACCGCCATCAGCTGGCTCGGTGCCGAGGACGTCACCAACGAGGACAGCAGCGCCGACACCGTGCGCCGCACCGGCGTGAACCTGCTGGCCAAGCTGCCCGGCATCGTGGCCTACGACCTGCGTCGTCGCCGCGACCTGGAGTACATCCCGCCGTCGCGTACCCGCGGTATCGCGTCCAACTTCCTGTACATGTGCTTCGGTGACACCCCGGAGTCCCCGGCCAACATGGTCGACGACGTCAAGGCATTCGACGAGTCGCTCATTCTCTACGCCGAGCATTCCTTCAACGCCTCGACCTTCACCGGTCGCGTGATCACCTCCACCACCTCGGACGTCTACTCCGCAGTCACCGGTGCCGTCGGCGCCCTCAAGGGTGCCCTGCACGGTGGTGCCAACGAGGCCGTGATGCACAACTTCATCGAGGTCGACGACCCGGCGAAGGCCGAGGAGTGGGTCCTGAACAAGGCCGACAACAAAGAGAAGATCATGGGCTTCGGCCACCGCGTGTACAAGAAGGGCGACTCGCGCGTGCCGTCCATGGAGGCCGCCATGCGCCGCACCGCCGCCAATCACGACGGTGACAAGTGGGTCCAGATGTACGACAACATGCAGGCGGCCATGGAGAAGCGCACCGGCATCCTGCCGAACCTCGACTTCCCCGCCGGCCCGACCTACTACATGCTCGGCATCGACATCCCGTTCTTCACCCCGATCTTCGTGATCTCCCGCGTCGTCGGCTGGACCGCGCACATCGTGGAGCAGAACGAGTCCAACGCCCTGATCCGCCCGCTGAGCGCCTACAACGGCGTCCCGCAGCGCAACGTCGCCGACGCCGTCAACAGCAGCAAGAACTAGGCCGTTTGTCACGCCGTCACCGGTGTGACAGGCACGCCCCCACGGCACAGTAGCCACCTCAGGTCCGGTGAAGCACCGCAGTCGCGACGTGTATTGCTGGGCCTGTGGTGTTTGTGAACCCCCTACAATTGCCGGATAGACCAGCCGGATAGACCAGCTGCAGAAATAGCCCCGGGACGCGTGGGACAACACCCCGCCCCCGCCCGACCGAAAGGACGCCACCACATGGCTCCCCTACCGTCATTCTCCAAGATCGTCGTCGCCAACCGCGGCGAGATCGCCGTCCGCGCCTTCCGCGCCGCCTACGAGACCGGTGCGTCCACCGTCGCGGTGTACCCCCGCGAGGACCGCAACTCCTTCCACCGCGCCTTCGCCGACGAAGCCGTGCGCATCGGCACCGAAGGTTCGCCGGTCAAGGCGTACCTCGACCCCGACGAGATCATCCGCGCCGCGGTGCAGACCGGGGCGGACGCCGTCTACCCCGGATACGGGTTCCTCTCCGAGAACGCGGCCCTGGCACGTAAGTGCGCCGAGAACGGACTGACCTTCATCGGGCCGTCGCCGGAGACTCTGGATCTGACCGGCGACAAGTCCGCGGCGGTGGAAGCCGCCCGCAAGGCCGGCCTGCCGATCCTGGACGACTCCGAGCCCAGCGAGGACCTCGACGAGCTGGTCTCCTATGCCGAGGGACGCGCCTACCCGCTGTTCGTCAAGGCCGTCGCCGGTGGTGGCGGACGAGGGATGCGCTTTGTCGGCTCCCCCGAGGAACTGCGCGCCAAGGCCGCCGAGGCATCCCGCGAGGCTGCCGCCGCCTTCGGTGACGGTCGGGTGTACATCGAACGTGCGGTGATCAACCCGCAGCACATCGAGGTCCAGATCCTCGGTGACACCCAGGGCAACATCATCCACCTGTACGAGCGTGACTGCTCCCTGCAGCGTCGCCACCAGAAGGTCGTGGAGATCGCCCCGGCACAGCACATCTCGGAAGAGTTGCGCGACCGGATCTGCGCGGACGCGGTGAAGTTCTGCGAGTCAATCAACTACTACGGCGCCGGCACCGTGGAGTTCCTCGTCGACGAGAACGAGAATCACGTCTTCATCGAGATGAACCCGCGTATCCAGGTCGAGCACACCGTCACCGAGGAGGTCACCTCCGTCGACCTGGTCAAGGCGCAGATGAACATCCTCGCCGGCGCATCGCTGGAGGACATGGGCCTGAGCCAGGACAGCATCCAGCTGCGCGGCGCGGCCCTGCAGACCCGCATCACCACCGAGGACCCGAACAACGGCTTCCGTCCGGACACCGGTGTCATCACCGCCTACCGTTCCCCGGGTGGCGCTGGCGTGCGTCTCGACGGGGCGGCGTCGCTCGGTGGCGAGATCACCGCACACTTCGACTCCATGCTGGTGAAGATGACCTGCCGTGGCGCGGACTTCAACCAGGCGGTCACCCGTGCCCAGCGTGCCCTCAACGAGTTCACCGTCTCCGGTGTCGCCACCAACATCGGCTTCCTGCGGGCCCTGCTGCGCGAGGAGGACTTCCAGACCAAGCGCATCGCCACGTCCTTCATCGCCGACCACCCGCACCTGCTGGCCGCCCCGCCGGCCGACGACGAGCCGGGCCGACTGCTCGACTTCCTCGCCGACGTGACCGTCAACCGGCCCAACGGCGACCGCCCGACCGATATCGTCCCCCGCCGCAAGTTGCCCTCGGTCGTCACCCCGCGCGACGCGAAGACCACCGGTGAAGGTGTCATGGCACCGCCGATGCCGCTCGGCACCCGCGACCGCCTGCTCGAGGTCGGCCCGGCGGAGTTCGCCCGACAGCTGCGCGCCCAGAAGGCGCTGGCCGTCACCGACACCACCTTCCGCGACGCCCACCAGTCGCTGCTGGCCACCCGGGTGCGCACCGCCTCGCTGATCTCCGCGGCAGAAGCCGTCGGACGGCTCACCCCGGAACTTCTCTCCGTCGAGGCCTGGGGTGGCGCGACCTACGACGTCGCCCTGCAGTTCCTCCACGAAAACCCGTGGGAGCGCCTGGACCAGCTGCGCGAGGTGATGCCGAACACCAACATCCAGATGCTGCTGCGCGGCCGCAACACCGTCGGCTACACCCCCTACCCCGACGTCGTGGCGAAGTCCTTCGTCGCCGAGGCCGCGAAGTCCGGTGTGGACATCTTCCGCATCTTCGACGCCCTCAATGACATCGACCAGATGCGCACCGCCATCGACGCGGTCCTGGAGACCGGGACCGGAGTCGCCGAGGTCGCGATGGCCTACGCCGGTGACCTGTCGAACCCGGACGAGAAGCTCTACACCCTCGACTACTACCTGAAGCTCGCCGAGAAGATCGTCGAGTCCGGCGCCCACGTCCTGGCGATCAAGGACATGGCCGGACTGCTGCGTCCGGCCGCGGCGACCACACTGGTCACCGCTCTGCGCAAGAACTTCGACCTGCCGGTGCACGTCCACACCCACGACACCGCCGGTGGTCAGCTCGCCACCTACCTCGCCGCGGCGAACGCCGGGGCGGACGCGGTCGACGGTGCCTCGGCGTCGATGGCCGGGACGACCTCTCAGCCGTCGCTGTCGGCGATCGTCGCCGCCTTCGCCCACACCGAGCGTGACACCGGCATCTCCTTGGACGCCGTGAACTCCATGGAGCCCTACTGGGAGGCCGTGCGTTCGCTCTACAGCCCCTTCGAGTCCGGGCTGGCAGGGCCGACCGGCCGGGTGTACGCCCACGAGATCCCCGGTGGTCAGCTGTCCAACCTGCGCACCCAGGCCGTGGCGCTGGGCCTCGGTGACCGCTTCGAGCTCATCGAGGACGCCTACGCCGGGGTCAACAACCTGCTGGGGCGGCCGACCAAGGTCACCCCGTCCTCCAAGGTCGTCGGAGACCTGGCGCTGCACCTCGTCGGCGCCGGAGTCTCGGTCGAGGAGTTCGCCGCCGACCCGCAGAAGTACGACATCCCCGCGTCCGTGATCGCCTTCCTGCGCGGCGAGCTGGGCACCCCGCCCGGTGGCTGGCCGGAGCCGCTGCGCACCAAGGCCCTGGAGGGACGCGCATCCACCGCCTCGCGCGTCACCGAGATCCCCGCCGAGGAGGAGGCTCACCTGGAGGGCGAGTCCAGCCAGGAGCGCCGGGACGCCCTGAGCCGCCTGCTGTTCCCGAAGGAGTCTGCCGGCTTCGAGGAGCATCTGCGCACCTTCGGCGACACCTCGGTGCTGTCTGACCGCCAGTTCTTCTACGGCCTGCAGGAGGGCGAGGAGACCGCGGTGCGGATCAAGAACAACCCGCCGATGGTGGTCCGCCTGGACGCCGTCGGTGAGCCCGACGAGAAGGGCATGCGTCAGGTCGTGATGAACGTCAACGGGCAGATCCGCCCGATGCGGGTGCGTGACCGGTCCGTCGAATCGGTCACCGCGGCCGCGGAGAAGGCTGATCCGGCTGTGGCCGGGCACGTCGCCGCCCCGTTCGCCGGTGCCGTCACGGTCACCGCGTCGGTCGGCGACGAGGTGAAGGCCGGCGATGCCGTGGCCGTGATCGAGGCCATGAAGATGGAGGCCACCATCACCGCCCCGGTCGACGGCAAGGTCGCCCGGGTCGTCATGACCAAGCCGACGAAGGTGGAGGGCGGCGACCTGCTCGTCGTGGTGGAGTAGCCCCGGCTGCTCTCCTCTTCCTGCCTTCTCCCCTTCCCCTTCTCCCTCTACCCTCCCTCCCCCTCCCCCTCGACCCCCTTCGCCTCGCCTGATGTCAGAAGCGTGGGATGGATCGCTGGTTTTCCGCTCGGATCACAGCGATTCATCCCACGTTTCTGACATGGCCTGGATCAGAGGCGCTTCATCACCATCGTGGAGGTCAACCGCTCGACCCCGGGGAGTGTGCCCAGCACCGTGTCGTAGAGCTCCTGGTATCCGGCCAGATCGTTGGTCAGGGTGCGAAGCATGTAGTCGGTCTCGCCGAACATGCGCTCGGCGGAAACGATGGCCTCCTGCTCAACCACCGCCTTCTCGAACGCGGCGATGGTGGACTGGTCCGTCCGCCCCATGGTCACCATGACCACCGCCTCGAAGGACAGCCCCAGCTTCGTCGGATCCACCTCCGCGCGGTAGCCGAGGATCACACCGCTGGACTCGAGTTCCTTCAGCCGCCGATGACAGGTGGAGACGCTGAGGCGCACGCGGGTCGCAAGGTCGGTGACACTTATCCGGCCATCCTCACGTAGCAGTGAAATTATTTCCCGGTCAATCTTGTCCATCTGGTTAATTATTGCATAGAGTCCGGTGTTAGCTCGAAAAGTTCGAAACACCTTCCCGGGATTCTGCAATAGACTTGTGACCTGTGGAAACAGCTCTCGTCCTGCAGTTCGCCGTCACCGCCGGCCTCTTCGCCCTCATGCCCGGAGCCGACTGGGCCTACGCCATCGGCGCCGGCCTGAAGTCGCCGTCCTCACGCGCCCTGGCCGCGCCGGTCCTCGGACTGGCCAGTGGATACGTGATCATGGTCGGGGTCATCGCCGTCGGAATCGGCGCACTCGTCGCCGCCAACCCGGCCGCACTGACCCTGCTCACGGTGATCGGCTCCTGCTACATCATCTACCTGGGCATCAGCACCCTGGTCAGCCTGCGCCGCCCCGCCAGCGCACTGGTCTCCTCCGACGCCGTGTCCGCGACAGGAGGCGGCGCTGCCAGTGACGGATCAACAGACAACGGACTGCTGGGTTCCTACCTGCGTGGCATGGGCGTCAGCGGAATCAACCCGAAGGGCCTGATGCTGCTGCTGGCCCTGCTGCCCCAGTTCCTCACCCCCGGCGGGTGGGCGTCCGGCATCCAGATCACGTTGCTCGGCGGAATCTTCATCATCGAGGCACTGCTGGTCTACTCCAGTGTCGCGGTGCTGGCGCGTGCCCTGCTGCAGAGTCGACCTCGCCTGAACCTCGCGGTCAGTCTCGGCTCTGGAGTATTCCTCACCGTTTTCGGTGGCTGGCTGCTGGTGGACGCCCTGCTCGTCTGACGTCGGAACCCTGATGTCAGATTCGTGGGACGAATCGCCGTAGGTCCGGGCGAGAACCCAGCGATTCATCCCACTTTGCTGACATGGGTGTATCTGAAGCTAGACATCGAAAAGGGAACCGATGCCGTAGGTCAGGGCGAGCCCCAGCGCACCGCCGACCAACAGCCGCACCGTGGACCGCCGTACCGGGTTGCCCGCCAGCTTCGCCGACAGCGCGCCGGTGATCGCCAGCACCCCGAGGGTGACCAGGATCAGGATCACCATGCCCCAGGCCTCGGTGCCGAGGAACACCGACAGGATCGGCAGCATCGCCCCCAGCACGAAGGCCGCCGCCGAGGTCCCCGCCGCAGCCCACGGGCTGGTCAGTTCCTCCGAGTCCAGGCCCAGTTCCAGCTGCAGGTGGGCGGCCAACGGGTCCTTGTCACTGATCTCCTGCGCCGCCCGGTCGGCGGTCTCCTTCCCGATGCCGTAGCCCTGCAGGATCTGCGACATCTCCTCGCGCTCCTCGTCCGGCATCTCCCTCAGCTCGCGCGTCTCCTGGGCGATCATGGTGCGCTCACTGTCCCGCTGGGCGGACACCGACACATACTCCCCCAGCGCCATCGACACCGCGCCAGCCACCGTGGAGGCCACACCGGCGGTCATCACCGTCGTCGGTTCCGCCCCCGCAGCGATCATCGCCAGCATCATCGCCGAGATCGACACGATGCCGTCATTGGCCCCCAGCACCCCGGCACGGAGCATGTTCAGCTTCGATCCGACGGTCGTGCCGTGCGGTTCGCCGACATGTGGCGGCACCGGCGCGATGTGGTTCTCCTGCGTACCCATGGCCCCAGAATAGACCGAAGAAATACACCTTGACCAGCAAGGACAGCCACCCCATGGCAGTGTCAGGCTAACCGTTGAACAAGGTACCGATACCATAGGTGACCGCCAGGCCGACCGCACCACCGGTCAGCAGTCGCCCGGCTGAGCGGGCCACCGGGTTCCCCGCCAGCTTCGCCGACAGTGCCCCGGTCATCATCAGCGTCCCCAAGGTGACCAGGATCAGCGTCAGCACCGCCCATCCCTCCGGGGCGAAGACCGCCGCCAGCATCGGCAACGCCGCGCCGATCAGGAACGAGCCGGACGCCGTCCCCGCCGCCACCCACGGACTGTTCAGCTGTGTGGAGTCCAGCCCGTACTCCAACTGCAGGTGCGCGGGCAGCGGATCATTGGTCTCGATCTCCCGGGCCGCCTTGTCGGCGGTTTCCACGGAGATGCCGAAGTCCTGCAGCAGCTCTGACATCTCCTCCCGCTCCAGGTGCGGGGTCTCCTGCAGTTCGGTGGACTCCTGGTCGATCGCGGTGCGCTGGGTGTCGCGCTGGGCGGAGACCGACACGTACTCCGCCACCCCGATCGACACCGCCCCTGCGGTGGTCGCAGCCACCCCGACGGTCAGCACCGTCGTCGATTCCGCCCCGCGGCCACCATGCCCAGCAGCATCGCCGCGATCGAGACGATACCGTCATTGGACCCGTTCACTGCGGCGCGTAGGGCGTTGAGCCTGGCGCTCAGTGACATTCCCTCGGCCACAGTGTCTCTCCCTCTGTCCCGCTACGTCCCTACAGGATCTCGCCCGGGGTGTAGGACGCTGCCTCAGGATGGCGTCCGACAACCTCGTCGACCCGGGCGAGCACCCGGTCGACCTGGTCCTCGGCCGCACCGATGAAAGCGTGACGGTCGGCCAGGGCGGTGTTCAGGGCGTCCTCGTCCAACGGCAGCCGCTCGTCGGCGGCGAGGCGCTCGACGAGATCCTGACCGCCACCGTTCTCGCGCATGTTCAGCGCCACGGCCACGGCGTTCTCCTTGATGACCTCGTGTGCGGTCTCGCGGCCGACCCCGGCGCGCACCGCGGCCATGAGGATGCGGGTGGTGGCGAGGAACGGCAGGTAGCGCTCCAGCTCACGGTCGATCATGGCGGGGAAGGCACCGAACTCGTCGAGGACGGTGAGGAAGGTCTCGCACATGCC
>DGYFR06203__coassemble_1737_pt1 | contig 31857 bp, 31 predicted proteins | sample DGYFR06203__metabat2_high_PE_013 | metagenome-assembled genome bin DGYFR06203 | reverse complement strand
GAAGCTGCGTGACCGGAAGGTCAGCCGATCAGCGCCGCTGCGGACTCGTAACGGTGCTGCGGCACCACCTTGAGGTCACCGACCGCCTCACCGAAGGAGACCAGTTCGATCATCTCCCCGTGCAGGGCGACCACCGTGCCGGTGTCCCCACGCAGCGCCGCCTTGGTGGCGTGCACCGCATAGCGGGTGGCCAGCACCCGGTCGAAGGCTGTCGGGGTACCACCACGCTGGATGTGACCGAGCACAGTCGAGCGCACGTCAGTGTCCAGCCGGTTCTCGATCTCGTGGGCGATCTTCGCGCCGATGTCGTCGAACTTCTGGTGGCCGAACTGGTCGATCGCCCGCTCGCCGATCTCCATCGTCCCCTCGGCCGGGAGGGCGCCTTCGGCGACGACGATGATCCCGTACTTCTCCCCCAGCTGGAAACGTCGGGCCATCCGACGGCATACGTCGTCGATGTCGAAGGGGACTTCGGGGATGAGGATGTCGTGTGCCCCGCCGGCCATACCGGCGTGCAGCGCGATCCAGCCGACATGGCGCCCCATGACCTGGACGATCATCACCCGGTTGTGGGATTCCGCGGTGGTGTGCAGCCGGTCGATGGCGTCGGTGGCCACGGCGACGGCGGTGTCGAAACCAAAGGTGTAGTCGGTGGCGTTGACGTCGTTGTCGATGGTCTTCGGGACACCGACCACCGGGATGCCGTTGTCGTGCAGCCACTGGGCGCCCTTGAGCGTTCCCTCGCCGCCGATGGCGATGAGCACGTCGATCTCTGCGTCGGCGAGGTTCTCCTTGATCCGGTCCAGGGAAGCCTTGAACTTCTCCGTCTTCAGCCGTCCGGTGCCCAGGATGGTGCCACCGCGGAGGAGGATCCGGTCGATGTGCTCGTCGTCGTAGAGCTGGATGCGCCGGTCCTCGACCAGCCCCTGCCAGCCGTCCTCGTAGCCGACCACCGTCGCACCCCGGTTGGCGGCGGTCCGCACCACTCCCCGGATCACGGCGTTGAGTCCGGGGCAGTCCCCGCCACTGGTCAAGATCGCGATACGCATGGGACTGATCCTAGTCGGCCTCAGGCGGGGCCGCTTCCTTCCGGTGCGGCGTGCAGGTTGTTGCGTGACATCAGCGAGGCCACCACACCGACGAGCATCATCGCCGCCGGTGCAAGTACCGCCAGGCCAAAGGCTGTGCCCGGGTCGGCGTCGGGCTGCCCCAGTCGCCACTGCATCAGTGCGCCGACCACGGCCACCCCCACCACCGAACCGAGCTGGCGGGTCTGGTTGTAGACCCCGGAACCTGCCCCCATCTGGTGGAAGGACAGGTCGCGCATCGTCGAAGCAGAGTTCGGTGCCCAGACGAAGGCATTGCCCACCCCCAGCCCGACCAAGGGGATCACCGTCCAGTAGTGGTGGATGCCGGAGGCCATGACCACCGTCATCCCCACGATCGACAGGGCCATCATGGCAAAACCGAAGGCGCCCAATCCACGGGAGCTGTACTTGTCGGTCATCCGGCCGACGATCGGCGACAGGATCAACGACGTCACCGCCTGTGGTGCCAGCATCAGCCCGGCGCCGAGCGGATCCAGTCCGTGGACCTGCTGGTAGTAGAGGGTGAACGGCAGCGGGACGCTGGCCACGGTGAAGCCCATCCCGACGATGCCGATATTGCCCAGGGAGAAGTTCCGCACGGTGAACAGGCTCAACGGCATCAGTGGGTCACGGCCCCGGCTCTCGGCGACGACCTGTTGTCGGACGAACCAGATGAACAGTGCCAGCGACACCGCCATCATTCCCCAGATCCACCACGTCCAGTGCGCGTTCTCACCCTGCTGCAGGGCGAATACGAGTAGGAAGACCGCGGCGACCGACAACAGGATCGAGAGGGTGTCGATGCGCCGGGCCGACGGCGGGAACCGCGGCACCCACATCATCACCAGCGCGATCGACACCACGCCGATCGGGATGTTGATGAAGAAGACCCACTCCCAGCCGATGGTGCTGGTGATCACCCCGCCGAGGATCGGCCCCAGCAGAGTCGAGAGTCCAGCGGTCGCACCCCACACACCCAGCGCCGAGCCACGCTTGGCCCGCGGGAAGATCCGGTTGATCACCGCCATCGTCTGCGGGGTCAGCATCGCCGCACCGAGTCCCTGGACCGCGCGTGCGGCGATCAGCTCCGGCATGCTGTCCGCCAGTCCGCACCACAGCGACGAGAGGGTGAAGACGGCCATGCCCACGCAGTAGACGTTCTTCGGGCCGAAGCGGTCGCCGAGGCGCCCGGTCACCAGCAGTGGCACAGCGAAGGTGAGCAGGTAGGCAGAGGTCACCCAGACGACCTCGTTGTAGCTGGCGTCCAACTCCCGCTGGAACACCGGTGATGCCACCGCCACGATCGTCTGGTCGAGCAGGATCATGAAGAACCCGGTGCACAGCGCGAAAAGTGCTGGCCACGCCCGGTTCGCCGGCAGCGGCATCTGCGGGTAGCGGGGATCCGTGCGTTCAGCGGAAGTGTCTGTCACGAGAATCCAGTCTGCCACGTCCTGCGTCTCAACGGACCCCTAGATTCCCAGGAGTCGGCGCAGTTCCGGCAGCGACTCCCGGAACGGCGGGATCAGCGGAAGCTCCTCCACCTCGTCGATGGGGCACCATGCCAGGTCCGCGCTCTCCGCAGTGGGAAAGAGATCGAGCGGGGTCGCCGCGGTCCCCAGCACCGTGGTGTAGGTCCACTCGGTCACCGTCTCGTCCGGGGTTTCCCAGCACAGCTGCCCGTTCATCGTGGTCACCAGCAGGTTGCCGGTCTCCGGATGGCGGACGCGGTGGTGACGGATCGCATCCAGCAGGGAACTCCCCCTCGACACCGAGTCGGTCACCGGGGCGGCCAGGGGCATCTCTTCCTCGGTCAACGGCACACGGACCAGGACATGGGTCAGCTCGGCACGCGCGGTCACCAGGGATTCGGTGACGGTGACATCGCCCGGGTCGACCCCGGTCTCCTCCTGGGTCTCCCGCAGCGCAGCGGACTCCGCGTCCTCCCCGACCTCCACCGCCCCACCGGGAATCCCCCAGGTGCCGCCGAAGTTCGTCCACGCCGCGCGGTGCTGGACCAGCAGCAGGGTGGTGTCGTTCTCCCTGGTGGTCAGGAAGAGTCCGGCGGCGCCGAGGGTTCCCCAGCGACGCACTCCGTCAACGCCTACCGCCCAGCCGTCTCCGTGGATCTGCTGTGTTGCCATGTCCGCGAGAGTACCCCCGTCAGCGGATGTGGTGCCGGAGCCGGAGCCAGAATCGGATCCGGATCTGGAACTAGTGTCGGCCAGCCTCGTAGGCGGCACCGACGCGGTAGAGCCGGTCATCGCCGTGGGCCGGACCCATGATCTGCAGGCCGACCGGCAGACCGGTGTCGGTGGACAGTGGGCCCGGTACCGACATGCCGCACACGCCGGCCAGGTTCAGCGGCAGGGTGCACAGGTCGAAGAGGTACATCGCCAGCGGATCATCCGCCTTCTCCCCCAGCGCGAAGGCCGTGGTCGGGGTGACCGGGGACACCAGCACGTCGACCTGCTCATAGGCCTTGGCGAAATCCTGGGCGATGAGGTTGCGGACTCGCTGCGCCTGCAGGTAGTAGGCGTCGTAGTAGCCCACAGACAAGGCGTACGTGCCCAGGATGATGCGGCGCTTGACCTCCGGGCCGAAGCCCTCGGCGCGGGTCATGGACATGACCTGGTCAGCGGAGTGGTGACCGTCGTCGCCACGGCGCTGACCGTAGCGCATGCCGTCGAAGCGGGCCAGGTTGGAGCTGACCTCACACGGCAGGATCAGGTAGTAGGCGTTCAGCGCGTGCTCGAAGCTCGGGCAGTCGACCTCGACGATCTCCGCGCCCTGGCTGGTGAGCTGCGCCAGGGATGCCTGGTAGCTCTCCTGGACGCCGGACTGCATGCCCTGAACGTCCTGCAACTGCTTGACCACACCGATCTTCACGCCGGAGAGGTCACCGTTGGAGCCCTGACGGGCAGCCTCGACGACCGGGGCGACCGCACGCTGCGAGGATGTCGAGTCGTTGGCGTCGTGGCCGGCGATGACCTCGTGCAGCAGTGCGGTGTCCAGCACCGTGCGGCCGGTGGGGCCACCCTGGTCCAGGGAGGACGCACAGGCCACGAGTCCGTAACGCGACACGGTGCCGTAGGTCGGCTTCACGCCGACGGTGTTGGTCAGCGCTGCCGGCTGGCGGATGGATCCCCCGGTGTCGGTACCGATCGCCAGCGGCGCCATACCCGACGCCAAAGCGGCCGAGGAGCCACCGCCGGAGCCACCGGCGGTGCGGCTCAGGTCCCAGGGGTTGTGGGTGGGACCGTAGGCGGAGTTCTCGGTGGAGGAACCCATCGCGAACTCGTCCATGTTGGTCTTGCCGAGGATCGGGATGCCGGCCTCACGGATCTTGCGGGTGACCGTGGCGTCGTAGGGGCTCATGTAGCCCTCGAGCATCTTGGACGCACAAGTGGTCGGCGCATCGGTGGTGGTGAAGACGTCCTTCAGCGCCAGCGGGACACCGGCCAGCGGGGAGGCCACGTCACCGGCGGCAATGTTCTTGTCGACCTGTTCGGCGGCGGCGAGTGCCTCATCGGCACCGACGTGCAGGAAGGCGTGGACGTCTCCGTCCACGGCACTGATGCGGTCGAGGTGGGCGCGGGTGGCGTCCACGGAGCTGATGTCGCCGGTGTGGATCTTCTCGGCCAGGTCGGCTGCGGTCCAGGTCGTCAGGTCCGAGTCGTCCCGGGCCCCGACGGTGTAGGTCGTAGTGTTCACGTCACTCATTTCGCTGTCGTCTCGTCGGGTTCTACTCGCCCAGGATCCGGGGAACCTGGAAACGCTGCTGGGCCTGCTTCGGCGCCTGGTCGAGGGCCTGTTCGGCGGTCAGCGAGGTCTGCGGGACGTCCTCACGCATCACCGACACCGCACCGTCGACGTTCTGGGTCGGGTGGCTCAACGGCTCCACGCCCTCGGTGTCAACCTCGCGCACGGCGGCGACGGTCTCGACGATATCGTCGATCTGACCGGCGTAGTGGGCGATTTCTTCCTCGCTCAGGTCGAGGCGGGCGAGCCGGGCGAGGTGAGCGACCTCGTCACGTGAGATCTCGGACACTGATGGGTCCCCTTTTCGTGTTCGCAGTATGTACCCCGACCACTCTAGTAGCACCCGCGTCCAAGGGGTACGCTTACCCCGGTTCGCTACACTTGTGGCGACAGGTCGCCGTACGGTCCACCGGGCCGACGATGACCACCTCTTGTCCACTGAATGTCCACTCAACCCACAAAATCCGAGGTCACTCTTGTCCTACCTGATGCGCGTCCGTCTCCCCGATGTTCCCGGAACCCTGGGACTCATCGCCGCTACCCTGGGCACCATCGACGCGGACATCCGGAGCGTGGACGTCGTCCAGCACGACGAGGAGGGGATGGTCGTCGACGACATCGTCGTCGATCTCCCTGCCGGACGGTTGGCGGACGCCCTGATCAGCGCAGCCCAGGAGGTCGACGGTGTCTACGTCGACTCGATCCGGCCGTTCTCCGGGACTGTGGACCGCCGGGGCCAGATCAGCCTGCTGGCGGAGGTCGCGCGGCACCGCCGGCGTCCGACCGAGTCGCTTCAGCGGCTGATGGACGCCCTGCCGAAGACGATGTCGGTGCAGTGGTCGGTGATCCTCGGTGCCGATGAGAGCACCCGGCGCATCGCCGCGTCCTCGTCCGCCCCGGAGGACGACGGTCGGGTGCTGTCGGAGACCCCGGTCACCGCGCCGCGTGCATTGACCGACCGGGACACCTGGGTGCCGGAGAGCTGGACGGTGATGGACTCTGCGCTGGCTGCCACCCCGCTGCGCGGCACCGGCTACATCCTGATCGTGGGGCGTCCCGGCGGCCCCGATTTCCTCCTGTCGGAGATCGAGCACCTCGGCGAGGTTGGCGAGATCCTCGGCGCCTTGCTGAGCTGATCCGACAGGACGCCGGACGGCCACTGTTCCCGCCTGCACAGTGGCCGGCCTGCTACTCCCCTGACGGCGCGAGGAAGAGCTGGTAGGAGGGGTTGTCGGTAACCTCGGCGAAGGGGAAGCCGAGGGCGGACAGGTGCTCCTCGAAGTCGGTGGACCGGGCGTCCTCGAACGCGGCGAGGATACGTCCGTAGTCCATGCCCTGGCTGCGGTAGTGGAAAGCGGTGATGTTCCAGTTGGTGCCGAGCACCTCCAGGAAGTGCACCAGCGCACCAGGGTGCTCCGGGAACTCGAAGGAGAACATCCGCTCGTCGACGAACGCCGGGGGCACACCACCGATCATGTAGCGGATGTGTTCCTTGGCGACTTCGTCGTCGGAGAGGTCGACGACGTCATAACCGGCTCTGGCCAGGGCATCGGCGATGGCGTCCCGTTCGTCCTTACCCTCCTTGAGCTGGACACCCACGAAGATCCGGGCGGGCTGACCGGTCGCACCGTCGCCGTCGCCGCTACCGGACTGACCACCGTCGCGACCGTCGACACGGTAGTTGAACTCGGTGACCATCCGGCCGTTGAGCACCTCACTGAAGCGCAGGAAGGCCCCCTGCTCCTCGGGGATGGTGACCGCGAAGATCGCCTCGCCACCTTCGCCGAGCTCCGCGCGCTCGGAGATGTAGCGCAGGGTGTGGAAGTTGAGGTTCGCACCGGACAGGACGTTGACCAGTGTCTCGTCCTGGATGTCCTTGGCCGAGGCGTATTTCTTCAGACCAGCCAGCGAGACCGCCCCCGCCGGCTCGGCGATCGCCCGGTTGTCGTCGAAGAGGTCCTTGATCGCCGCGCTGATCTCGTCGGAGGTCACGGTGACGACCTCGTCGAGGTAGTCACGGCACAGGCGGAAGGTCTCGGTACCGATCTTCCGGACGGCGACACCCTCGGCGAAGAGGCTGACATGGTCGAGTTCCACCGGCTCGCCGGCCCACAGGGCGGCGGTGAGACAGGCGGATTCCTCGGGCTCCACACCGATGACCTGAATTTCCGGGTTGAGTTCCTTGATCAGCACGGCCACTCCGGCGGCCAGGCCACCGCCACCGACCGGCACGAAGATCCGGTCGACGTGCCCGGCCTGGAAGATCTCCAGTCCGATGGTCCCCTGCCCGGCGATGACCGCCTCGTTGTCGAAGGGCGGCACGTACTCGAGCCCCTCCTCCTCGGCGAGCTGGCGGGCCCGGGCCTGGGCGGCGTCGAAGTTCTCGCCGTGCAGGACTACCTCACCGCCGAAGCCGCGGACGGCGTCCACCTTGATCGAGGGGGTGGTCACGGGCATGACGATGACCGAGCGGATACCGAGTTCCCGGCCCGACAGCGCCACACCCTGGGCATGGTTGCCTGCCGAGGCGGTGACCACACCGGGGCAGCCCCGCAGCTGGGACATGCGGTTGAAGGCACCGCGCAGCTTGAAACTGTGCACCGGCTGGAGGTCCTCACGCTTGACCAGCACACGGTTGCCGGTGCGTTCCGACAGCCCGGGCATCGCCTCCAGCGGGGTGTGCCTCGCGGCGCGGTACACGGGTGCGGCGACAATGTCCCGCAGGTACTCCGCCGATGTCTTCGGGGTCGCCGGGGCTTCCGGGGTGTTCGGGGTGTTTGCTGCCGAGTTAGCCATAGTGCTTCATCGTACTGACGGGTCCCGCTCAGGCCTGCAGCGGCCAGGAGGTGTTCACTGTCGCTGCACGTTCCGGCTTGCCCTGGTTCTCGAAGTACTCCTTGAGACTGGACTGTGTCTCGTAGTGCCAGGTGGCCTGGTTGACCATGAGGTCGTCGGAGGTCATCTCGGTGATCTCCGGGTAGGCCCGCGCCAGTTTCCAGGCCACGCGGGCGGCGGCCAGGGCGTCCGCGGTCGCCTCGTGGGCGTTACCCAGGGTGACCCCGTAGTGCTCACAGACCCGTTCGAGCTGACGCCCACCCTTGCGGAAACGGTCCTTGGCCTTGTCGATCACCAACGGGTCGACCACCGGACCGTCCACGGTGAACGTGGGCTCCAGGGAACGCAGCACGGTGAGGTCGTAGCAGGCGTTGTACACGACCAGGGTCGCCCCGGCCTTCCACCCGTCCCGGATGCGCTGGATGGTCTCGGCAAGGACCTCGTCATGGGGCCGACCGTGCTCCTGGGCGTACTCGGTGGAGATGCCGTGCACCTTGGAGGCCCCCTCCGGGATCGGGATCCCGGGGTCGGCGAGCATCTCCAGCTTGTCGACCTCTCGTCCGTTGATCGTGATCAACGCACTGGTCACGATGCGGGCGGTGAGCGGGTCGGTGCCGGTGGTCTCGAGGTCGAAACTCAGCAGTCGGGTCGGGTCGAAGTGTGCGGCGGTCGTCATGAGTGCCACTCTATAGGCCCCCTCGGACACGAACTGTCGCAGCACAAGACCGAACCCCGGGCATGCACGGAAACCGGCATGCCCGGGGCACGGTGGTGGTGTACGGGTCCACGAAGGACCCGGTGGAGACTGACTAGATGAGGAAGTCGTCGTATTCCGGGGTGTCGATGGCTAGGGCCTCATCGTCACCGAAGAGGTAGTAGCTGGCACCGGAGGACATCTCGGAGATCTCTTCACGGCTCAGGAGGTTGAACATGGCATTGTCCTTTCGGTCGAACACGTCTCTCGGTCGGACACGTGGCACATCTGGCGGATGTCGTGGTGACAAAACTAGATCGCCGACAAACGCAGCTCCACCCCTCAGCCGTCGATTGACCCCGATACTTTCATCCTCGGTTCCCTGTTATCGCTGGACACCCAGCCAACCGCAACTGAAATATGTATATCAAGCGGCAAGAAACCTACCCCCACCTGCTGTGATGCGAAACACACCACCCCCGACCACTGTGGGTGGAAACTCACCTACTGACAGAACAATCCACCCCCACCGCAACGTCCGGACATCGCGTCCGACACTCCCGCTAGACTGGTCACCGTGACCGAGACACCCCCTGAGACTTCAGCTGAGACTGCTGCCGACACGTCCGCCGAGAGCCACAGCGAGCGCTGGTCGCGTCTTGCCGGCGAGGTCCGCCGTCACCGTGAGCTCTACTACTACGAGGCACCGGAGATCTCAGACGCGGACTTCGACACACTGCTGCGGGAGCTTACGGCCCTGGAGACCGAGCACCCGGAGGCCGTCGACGGCACCAGCCCCACCGAGGAGGTCGCCCCCTCCCCGGCGAACTCCCCGTTCCGCAATGTCGACCACCGTGAACAGATGCTCAGCCTCGACAACGTCTTCAGCCTGGACGAGATGCAGGAGTGGCTCGACCGCACCCCGGCACCTACCTACCTCACCGAACTGAAGATCGACGGCGCCTCGATCAACCTGCTCTACATCAATGGTCGCCTCGACCTGGCGCTGACCCGTGGTGACGGGTCCACCGGCGAGGACGTCACCCACAACGCCCGCACCCTGGACGACATCCCCGACCAGCTCACCGCCTCCGAGGAGTTCCCGGTGCCGGAGCTGGTCGAGATCCGCGGCGAGATCTTCATCACCGTCGAGGACTTCGCCACCATGAACGCCGACAGGCAGGCCGAAGGCAAGAAGCTCTTCGCCAATCCGCGCAATGCCGCGGCCGGGGCGATGCGGCAGAAGAACAGCGAGGAGACCGCGAAGCGTCCGCTGCGGCTGATCTGCCACGGGCTCGGCGCCCGCGAGGGTTTCGCCCCGACCAGCCAGCACGACGCCTACCGCGCCCTGGAGTCCTGGGGCCTACCCGTCAGCCCCTACACCCGGCAGGTGCACACCGCGCAGGACGTGCTGGACGCCGTCACCTACTGGGGCGAGCACCGCCACGACGCCGCCCACGAGATGGACGGTCTGGTGGTGAAGGTCGACGATGTCTCAGAGCAGCAGGACCTGGGTGCGACCAGTCGTGCCCCACGCTGGGCGATCGCCTACAAGTACCCGCCGGAGGAGGCGGTCACCACCCTGGAGTCCATCCGGGTCGGGATCGGACGCACCGGCCGGGCCACCCCGTACGCGGTGATGACACCGACCTACGTCGCGGGATCGACGGTCACCATGGCGACGCTGCACAATGCCACCGAAGCTCACCGCAAGGGAGTCCGCCTGGGCGACCGGGCGATGATCCGCAAGGCTGGCGAGGTGATCCCCGAGGTCCTGGGCCCGGTGGAGTCGTCGCGCACCGGCGATGAGCGGGAGTACGTCTATCCGTCACTGTGCCCCGAGTGCGGCACTCCCCTGGCCCCGACCAAGGAGGGCGACGCCGACTGGCGGTGCCCGAACACCCGTTACTGCCCCGGACAGCTGCAGAACCGGCTGAACTACCTCGCTGGACGCGGCGCCTTCGACATCGACGCCCTGGGTGAGCGTGCCGCCCACGACCTCATCGCCTCCGGCGTCCTTCCGGACGAGGGCCACTTGTTCTCCCTGACGGCCGATGACCTGACCACGACCAGCGCCTACACCACCAAGGCAGGGAAGCTGAACAAGCCCGGCGAGATCCTGCTGGCCAACCTCGAAGCCGCCAAGCAGGTCGACCTGTGGCGGGTGATCACCGCCCTGTCGATCCGGCACGTCGGCCCGACCGCGGCGAAGGCCCTGGCGGCGAAGCTGCAGTCCATTCCGGCGATCGACGCCGCCTCTGTCGAGGAGATGGCGGAGATCGACGGGGTCGGCGGCATCATCGCCCAGTCTGTCAAGGACTGGTTCGCCGTGGACTGGCACCGCGAGATCGTGGACGCCTGGGCATCGGCCGGGGTGCGGATGGAACAGATCGTCGAGGAGTCCGACCGTCCCGAACAGACCCTCGCCGGACTGACCGTCGTGGTCACCGGCTCGCTGGAGAATTTCGACCGGACCAGTGCGAAGGAGGTGGTGGAATCCCGCGGCGGCAAGGCATCCGGCTCAGTGTCGAAGAAGACCGACTTCCTCGTCGCTGGCGAAAAGGCCGGCTCGAAACTGACCAAGGCCGAGGACCTCGGGGTTCCCGTCCTCGACGAGGCCGGATTCGAGAAACTCCTGGCCGAGGGGCCGGACGCGGTGTGATAGTTGTAGTTCCACCGGGACAATAGCGCGAAAGTTACTACAGTCGGTTGTACTACAGTCGACTGCAGTAACTTCCGCGATACCGGGGTCACTCCGGATTCCACGGAGGACCTGATTTCCGCATACCAAGAAACCCGCTCCATGAACTCTGCTCCACGTCCAGCTCTCGTCCCGGATGACTACCCACAGCTGGTCGAGGTGTGGCGCAGTGCGGTGCAGTGCGGTGCACGTCACCCACGATTTCCTCACTCCTGCACACCTGGACGCTATTGAGGCAGCGCTCATCCCCATGATCATCTGCGACTTCCCCACCGTGCCCCTGTCCGTGCACTGACGTCGTAGAGCCCGCCTTCCCGGCCTTGCTCCGATCAGCGCGACCGCTGATCACAGGGAGGCCCCCGTGTTATTCACGAACCCCAGGAATTCTTCCGTCGTCCTCGACGACCTCACATTCACCTGGCCGGACGGAACACCCGTCCTCGACCACCTCACCGCCACATTCGGCGCCGTCCGCACCGGCCTGACCGGTGCGAACGGCACCGGCAAGTCCACACCGCTCCGCACCATCGCCGGTGAACTCTCCCCCACCTCCGGGCATCTATCGGTCCCCGGTTCTGGAGAACCCGACGCAGTGGGGTACCTGCCGCAACGACTCACCCTGGACACCGATGCCACGGTCGCCGCCCTCGCCGCCGCAGGGCTGGACGGTGTCGAGCTGACCCGACGGGTCGGCACGTTATCGGGCGGACAGACGATGCTCACCGCGCTGGTCGGGCTGCGACTGCAGCCCCATGAGATCGTCCTGCTCGACCGGTTGAAGATAAGCGCACGGGTATGTCTGTCGTGAAGATCAACGCAATTTGCGTTTCCCGTCGGTGCCGGCCCCGAGCTCGAGAAGCGCTTCGCCGCCCGTGCCCACACCGTCGACTCCTCCCCTGGCTTCGAGGGCTTCCAGCTGCTGCGCCCGACCAAGGGCGACGACCGCTACTTCGTGGTGACTCACTGGGCCACCGAGGAGGACTTCCAGGCGTGGGCCAAGGGACCGGCTCGTGCGGCACACAGTGGCCCGCACTCGGGTGAGGGCAAGCAGCCGGTGGCCACCGGCGCCGACCTGCTCGAGTTCGAGGTCGTGGACTTCGATGCCATCGCAGAATCCGCAGAGTCCACGGAGTAACTCCAACAGCAACGTCCCGGACAATGGTCCGGTGGTCGACCTGGCCTACCCGTTCACCGGCAAATGGCTGGTGCAGAACAGTCCGGCCAACCGCGTCCCCAGCCACGGAACCGAGGCGTTCGCCACCTCGTACGCCATCGACGTCGTCCCCGTCGACGAGTCAGGAGTACCGCCAGGGTGACGTGGCGTGGTCTTCTGCGCCCGGAGTCCGCGGACCACTTCCCCGGTTTCGGACGCTCGATGCTGTCCCCAGTCGATGCCGTGGTCCACTCGGTCCACGACGGGGAGCCGGACCACCCTGCCTATCGGGGGCTTCCGTCCCTCGGATACGCCCTCACGCAAAGCCGCCGGGCTGCGGCGGGGTGGAGGTCGCTCTCCGGCAACAGCATCTTTCTCCTCCCGTACTCGGCCGGAGCAGACACGCCAGCACCAGTCATCGCACTGTGCCATCTGCAACGGGGCAGCATCACCGCCCGTGCCGGGCAGCGGGTGACCGTCGGCGAACCACTCGGTGCCTGCGGGAACTCAGGGAACAGCACCGAACCCCACCTGCACGTCCAGGCGATGGACTCACCCGACGCTGCACGTGCCCAGGCGGTTCCACTGTCATTCGACGGCGGTCTACCGGGCAACGGCAAGATCGTGGATCTCCCTGTGCGGTGATCTCTGCTGTATGACCGTCTGCGTCAGTTCCGGTGCAGTAGCGCCGCGGCACCACGGACGGTCCGCGCCAGTTCGGCCGCCGCATTCGGGGTGAGGACATCCTCCGGGCCACCGGTCGCCACCAGGTCGATCTGCGGCTGCGGGGTCTCGGTGTCGAAGGTCCACTGCTTCCAGGTGCGCATCACCCGGCGCGCCAACTCTTCACTACCGGCCTTCACCGACTCTTCATCGACCCGCCAGGCGACCGACTGACCGGCATCGATCAGCCGGGCGACATCGTCGGTGAGCTCGTCGGCCACGAGAGTGTCTGCCCCCAGGTGTGCCAGTTCCGGGTACAGGCAGCCAGCATCGAGGACAACCTGGCGGGTCTCGTCTTCCCCGTCACCGACGGAAACCCCGGTCACCTGCTCCACGAAACGCCGGTCGACGTTCACAGCGATCTCCCGGTCCACGCTCATGGTCTCGAACTCGGTGGCCCCGACCAACCGCGAGGTCACTTCGGCGAAGCCCCGCTCATGGACGTGCACCACGGAAGCACCGACGGCATCGCAGAACTCGCGCACACCCTCCCCCAGTGCCAGGGCAACATCGCGGAACGCCGGACGGTCGAAGCAGAGCGGGTGCCCGCGGTACTCCACCGACGCACCGAAGGTCCACGGCCCGACGACATGGACCATCAGCCGGTCGGTCCCGGCCATGGACTCGGCGATGATGTCCGTCAGCTCATGCTGGCGGCCCAGGAAGGCCCGCATGTCCAGGGTCTTGCCCGGGGCAACCTCCCAGCCGCGGGAGTGCGAGCGCAGGTACGGTCCACCGACCAGCACACCCATGGCCGCCGTCGTCGGCAGCAGCCCCTCACCCACCGACGACTGTGGCAGGCTCAGCGGCGGGACAGCCCCGACGTCCTCGTCGACGTCACGGGTGCGGCGCGCGGCCGCGGCCAGGGCTGCCCGCAGGTCGGTGTGGGTGGTCCGGACGTCCTCCCACCAGGCGAAGCGGGTCACGCGGACTGTGCTCCGGCTTCAGCGGCCTCAGCGCCCTGCCACGGGGCGGTCGCACTGATCGTCCCGGAACCGATGAGGATGTCACCCTCGGCGTCCGGCAGGTACACCACCGCGGCCTGACCGCGGGCGACGCCGCGGAGCGGCTCATGCAGTTCCAGCTCCACGGCGGCTTCCGGGCCGTCGGACGCCGCACCGGTGAGCGTCGCCGTCGCCGGCACCACACCACCGTGAGCACGGACCTGCACCTCGCACTCGAAGGTCTCCCCGTACTTCGCCGGGTCCAGACGCTTGAGTCGGTCGGCGGTGATGTGGCCGATGCGCAGGTCATCCTGGCGTCCGACCGTCACTGTGCCGGTCTCCGCGTTGATGTCGGTGACGTAGCGGGGACGGCCGTCGGCGGCAGGGCCGGGCAGTCCCAGGCCCTTGCGCTGGCCGATGGTGAAACCGTAGACACCGTCATGCTCGGCGAGGGTCTCCCCTTCCACCGACTTCACGATGCCCGGACGCATTCCGATCTTCGTGCCCAGGAAGGCCTGCGTCCGACCGTCGGGAATGAAGCAGATGTCGTGGCTGTCTGGCTTGGACGCCACACCCATGCCGAGGTCCTTGGCCTCGGCACGGATGTCCGGCTTCACCGTGTCCCCGACCGGGAACATGCAGTGGTCGAGCTGCTCGTCGGTGAGGACACCGAGGACGTAGGACTGGTCCTTGTTGTCGTCGATGCCGCGGCGCATCACCCCGTCGTGCAACCGGGCGTAGTGGCCGGTGACCACCGCGTCGAAGCCCAGGGCGATGGAGCGGTCGAGCAGTGCCTCGAACTTGATCTTCTCGTTGCAGCGCAGGCAGGGGTTAGGGGTCTCACCGATCTCGTAGGACTCGACGAAGTTGTCGATGACATCGGCCTTGAAGCGGTCGGAGAAGTCCCAGACGTAGAACGGGATGCCGAGGGAGTCGCAGACGCGGCGGGCGTCGGCGGAATCCTCCAGGGAGCAGCAGCCGCGCGAGCCCGCACGCACCGCCTCCGGGGACTGCGACAGCGCCAGGTGGACGCCGATGACCTCGTGGCCGGCCTCCAGTGCCCTGGATGCCGCCACCGAGGAATCGACCCCTCCGCTCATTGCCGCGACGACCCGCATGCTCTCCTGCCTCACTTCCTTCTGGTGCTGGACGACCCAATATTGGACAACCCCTCACCCTACACCGCAGGAGCACCCTGGTCACATGGCCGGAGGCTGCCCGGAGATCCTACTGGGAGACAGTCCAGGATCGCTTCAGCGAAGGTCGCGGCGACCCCGGGAACCAGGTGGAGGTTGAATGCCGGTTCGAAGAGTTCCGCCTCCAGCAGGAGGAGGCCGCGTCCGTCACTCTCGGCCGTCTCCACCATGTCGATGCGGCCGTAGAGCGGGACGGAACCAGTCACCGCACTGACGGCGTCGAATACCCGTACGGCAAAGGTCTTCTCGTCCGGAGTCGCGTCCACGATGACCGGGTGCTCCTGGTAAACCCCTCCGAGGAATCCGCCTCCCGGGGCGAGCAGAGCTCCCTTCGCGATCGCGTGGGTGAACCGGCCGCCGACAAGGTACACCGCCTTCTCCCTCCCCTCGGAGAGCTCCGGCACCTCCGCCTGCAGCATCGCCACGCCCCCGGAGGTCACGATGTCCCGGGCCAGCTCTGCCGCAGCCGGGTCGTCCGCCTCGAAGAGTCCGGTTCGCGAGGAACCCGCACCGACCGTCGGCTTCACGACGATCCGCGGGGACGGTGCGTCCTGCTCCCCGGCGGTGTCCTCAGCGTCCTCAGCGTCCTCAGCGTCCTCAGCGTCCTCAGTGAACGCTGCGTCCACCTCTGCTGCGGTGGCGAGGTACCGCGTCGGGACGACCCCGACCCCGCGCGCCGAAAGCTCCTCGAGGTAGCGCTTGTCCATGTTCCAGCGGATCAGGGTGGCGTCGTTGTACAGCGGAACGCTGGTCGCCTCAATGGTGCGCAACCAGGCGCTGAACTCCGCGGCATGCCCGACGTAGTCCCAGGGGCTGCGGATGACCAACAGATCATAGGACGCCCAGTCGACGTCCGTGTCGCGCCAGGACACCGCCTGCGCGTCCGCGCCCCGCTCCCGCAGGGCGGCCAGCAGCGGCGGGGTGTCGTGGTCAGGGTCCTCGGGTGGGTAGTAGGACGGGTCGGTGACGATGATGCCGATACGGTTCACGTATTCTCCCCCTCCTCAGTACGCCATACCGGCTGCACGGGCCTGATCCACCACACCCGGCAGGAGAGCGCAGAGTCGGTCGATGTCCTTGTCCGTCGTCGCCGGGCCGGTGGTCAGCCTCAGTGCACCGCGGGCAGTCGGCACATCGACACCCATGGCGGTGAGGACGTGGGACGCCCGGTTGACTCCCGCCGAGCACGCCGAGCCGGTGGAGGCGTCCACACCGGCGGCATCCAGCAGCATGATCAGGCTGTCGCCTTCAGCCCCGGGGAAGCTCGCGTGCACGTGGGAGGGCAGTGCACCGGTACCTGTGTCAGTACCGGTGTCAGTGTGAATGACCGCGTCAGGGATCGAGCGCACCACCGCAAGCAGTCGCCGCTGGTAGCCGGCCAGACGGTCATGCTCGTCCTGCATCTGCGACACAGCCTCGGCCAGTGCCGCAGCAGTACCCGCCGCTCCTTGGGGATTCACGGTCCCAGAGCGGATGCCGCGTTCCTGGCCGCCGCCGCGCAGCGGGGACTTCAACACCGCGTCGCGGCGGGTCAACAGAACGCCCACCGATTTGGGGCCGCCGAACTTGTGGGCACTGGCCGCCAACGTGGTCGCGCCCAGACCGTGGAAGTCCACCGGGAGATGACCCACGGCCTGGACGGCGTCCACGTGCACCGGCACCCCGGCAGGTTCGGCGGCGACGATGATCGGTGCCAGGTCGGTGATATTGCCGGTCTCGTTGTTCGCCCACATCGCGGTGACCACCGCATCGGTGGCCGGGTCCAGGGGCGCCTCTGGCGCACCAGGGCGTCCGGAGGCGTCCAGCGGCAACGGCGCATGTCTGAACGCAGGTCCGTCCGGCAGCGGCATACCCCCGCACAGCCAGTCCGCCGACTCCCCCACCGCCGGATGCTCGGCCGCTGAGGAATGGATCACCCGCGCCCCGCGGGACGCCAGCGCACCGAACGCCAGTCCCTGCACGGCGATCGTGTCCGCCTCGGTCCCCGAGCCGGTGAAGACGACCTCGGCGCGGTCAGCGCCCAGCAGGTCGGCGATGGTCTCCCGGGCGTCCTCGACCACCCTGGACGCAGCCCGGCCCGAGGCGTACTGGCCGGCCGGGTTCAGCAGGCCTGCGGTCTCCGCGATCGCCTGAACCGCGACGTCCCGCAAGGGGGCGCTGGCGGCATGGTCGGCATAGACACGGTGGGCGGTCGAGGTCATTCGTGGTGGTCTTTCGGCAGAGAGAGCAGTCGGCGGTCGATCTCGTGCATCTTCTCGGAAATCGCCTCGGGGTCGACCCCCTTACGATAGCGGGCCGCCGCCAACGAATGTTGGGCGGCATGCAGGGAGTCACGGCGGATCTCCACCACCCGACGGGCAGCATTCCTTGCCCGCTCCCGGCGGCGGCGTGCCTCCTCGGCATCGACTTTCGCCCCGTCCCCAAGGACCGCGTCGGCAAGGTCGTCCGAACCGTCGTCCAGTGGCGATGTCGACCGGACCACGCCGAGTCGTTCGGTGATCCGGGCAGCATGCTCCGGGCTCAGCCCGTCCCCGATACGGCGCTCGACAACCCGCACCGCCGACTCATAGGCCTCGTCGAGCGCCTGCTCGGTGAGCTTGTCGTCGAGGTCCTGAAGATCGTGGTGCCGACGCAGATAAGAAGTCAGCGCCGGCAGCGTCAGTCCCGGGATCACCATGGTGCACAGCAGCACGACGAAAGCCACGATGGTGAACTCCGCGCGCATCGGGAAATCCGCCGGGTGCAGTGACAGCACCAGAGCGAAGGTCACCAGACCGCGCATCCCGGACCAGGTCAGCAGGATCACGTCGGTGAAGCGTACGGGAGCGCGGTAGCGTCCCTTTATCGTCCGATTGCGACGCAGCAGCGAAGCCATCCAGACGAACCGCACTGCGATGAGAGCCACCGAGATCACCAGCCCCCACCACAGGGGGTTGAGGTGGTCGGTGGAGTCGTCGATGACTGCGTCACGGACGTTCATCCCCATCAGACCGAAGGCCAGACCGGTGATCAGCAGCTCGGCGACCTCCCAGAACGCCGAGCCAGTCAACCGGGCGTCCGCTGCCGTGGCGTCGATGCGCGAGGTCAGTTCCACTGCGGCCACGACTACCGTGATCACCCCGGAGACGTGGATCTCCTCGGCACCGAGGTAGACCAGGAAGGGCAGCACCCAGGTGAAGGCATTGCCGGCGACCGGGGAGTCGAGCCAGTCCAGAACCACGGCCGAGAGCCGACCGACCAGCCAACCGAGCAGCACCGCGCCGAGGGCGGCGTAGACGAAGGTACCGCCGGCCTCGATCCAGTGGATGTCGTCGTGGAATGCCGCGGCGGTGATCGCCGCGCTGAAGATCACCAGCGAGGCCGCGTCGTTGAACAGTCCTTCAGACTGCAGCGAACCGATGATCCGGCGCGGGATTCCGGCGGGCTCGGCGACGGCCTCCACGGCCACCGGGTCCGGCGGGGCGACAGCGGCTGCCAGTGCCAGGGCGGCGACCAGTCCGACCCCGGGAATCAGCAACAGCGTGATACCGGTGACCACGGCCACGGAAATGAAAACCAGACCGACCGACAGGCTGAGGATCGTGCGCCACTGGTCGCGGAACATACCCCAGGATGTCCGGCGGGCCAGCGCCCACAGCAGTGGTGGCAGGAACAGCGGGAGGATCAGCTCGGGGTCCACCTCGACGGTGGGCGTTCCGGGCACGAACATCACCGCGGTGGTGACCAGCAGGAGCAGTACCGGCCACGGCAGTCCGATCCGGTCACCGACACCGACGGTGAGCACTGTGGCAAGCATCAGGCAGATGAGGACGAAGAGGGTCGTCACGGGGTCGATCACTCCTGTCGTCGGTATCTCAGGATCTCGTCAGGTCACCCAGTCTAGACGGCGACGACCCCCGACCTGCGGTGTGCATGATGCACACTGCACGACGGGGGTCGTGTCGTCCGCTCCGCCGCACCGTGGTGCGGCGGGGAGGGTGGGACGCTGTACTAGCCGCGAGCCTTGAGGGCGTCGGTGGCCTGCGGGGCGACCTTGAACAGGTCGCCGACGACGCCGAAGTCGGCGATCTCGAAGATGCCGGCCTCCTCGTCCTTGTTGACGGCGACGATGGTCTTGGAGGTCTGCATACCGGCCTTGTGCTGGATCGCACCGGAGATGCCCAGGGCGATGTACAGGTTCGGGGAGACCGTCTTACCGGTCTGGCCGACCTGGAACTTGCCCGGGTAGTAGTCGGCGTCGACGGCGGCGCGGGAGGCACCGACGGCAGCACCGAGGACGTCGGCCAGCGGCTCGACGACGTTGGTGAAGCCGTCGGTACCGGCGACACCACGGCCACCGGAGACGACGATCTTCGCCTCGGTGAGCTCCGGACGGTCAGCCTTCTCCGCCGGGGAGAAGGAGGTGACGGTCACGGCGGTCGGACCGGCGGCAGGCAGCTCGACCGGGAAGACGTTACCGGCGGCAGCCTGCGGCTCCGGGTCAATGGCACCGGCACGCAGGGTGTACACCGGGGCGGTGCCACCGGCGGTGGCGGTGACGGTGAAGTCGCCACCGAAGATGGAGCCCTGAGCGGAGCGGTCCTCGTTGATGCCGATGACATCGTAGAGGGTACCGGAGGCGACGCGGGCGCCGACGCGGCCGGCGATCTCGTTGCCGGCGGCACCGGCGGCGACGATCACCGGAACCTGGAACTGTGCGGCCAGGCCGGAGACGGCGTCGACCGAGGGGGTGACGACGAGGTCGGCGGCAGCGTCGGACTCTGCGGCGTAGATGTTCTCTGCACCGGCGGCAGCCAGGTCGGACTGCAGCTTCTCGGCGGTGCCGGGGGCGCCGACGACGACGGCGCCGACGGTGCCGAAGACGCGGGCGGCGGTGATGAGCTCGAGGGTGGAGTTCTTCAGTTCACCCTGCGTGTGCTCGACGAGTACCAGGACGTTGGTCATGGTTGTGTTTCCTTTCGCGAAAGGTTCGAGGTGTAGATCGAAATGGGTGAACTAGACGAGCTTCTGGGCTGCGAGGAACTCGACCAGCTTGTTGCCGCCGTCTCCCTCGTCGGTGATGATCTCGCCGGCTTCCTTGGCTGCCTTCGGGGCAGCGGCGGTGACCTGGGTCGCGGCGGCAGCGAGGCCGACGTTGGACGGGTCGACGCCGATATCAGACAGGGAGACTTCCTGGATCTTCTTCTTCTTGGCGGCCATGATGCCCTTGAAGACGGCGAAGCGCGGGGTGTTGGCCTTCTCGGTGACCGAGACGATGGCCGGGGTCGGGGCCTCGACGTTGTAGACGCCGTCCTCGGTGACTCGCTCACCGGTGACCTTGCCGCCTGCGACCTCGAGGGTGCGCAGGTGGGTGACGGCCGGGATCTGGCGGTACTCGGACAGCAGGCCCGGGACCGCACCTGCGACACCGTCGGTGGAAGCGTTACCGGTGATGATCAGCTCGATGTCATCGACCAGGTTCAGTGCATTGGACAGGGTCCAGGCGGTGCCCAGGGCATCGGAGCCGGCGAGGGCGTCGTCGGTGACGAGGATGGCCTCGTCTGCACCGAGCGAGAGCGCCTTGCGCAGTGCGTCCTTGGCGCTGGCGGGACCGACGGAGAGCACCACGATGTTGTAGTCTCCGCCGGCCTCCTTCAGCTGGAGTGCCGCTTCGACGGCGTTCTCGTTGATCTCGTCGAGGACCGCATCCGCGCTCTCACGGTCGAGGGTGAAGTCGTCATCAGTCAGCTTGCGCTCGGAGTAGGTGTCCGGCACCTGCTTGACCAGAACCACGATGTTCGACATTCGTAGGCCTTCCTGCTTGGTGTGCTTTTCTCGAAGTCGGAGTCTACCCGGAAGTGGCGGTGATGTTGCCCACAATCGAGCCATTTTTTCGACGCCGGTCACGGCACACCCGTGCCGACCTGCAATTATCCTCGGGCTGGCGAGAAAAATATTCTTTTATCACTACCCCCGGAGGGGAGCTTCACGTCCGATGACGGCCACCGGTGTGTCGCCGACCCGCGCCACCACCACAGTCAGTGACTCGGAGCCACGCAACTTCATCTTCTTCCTCAGCTCATCAGGATCCAGGTCCACACCACGCACCAGAACCTCCAGGCGGCCACATGACAATCCCGCCAGCGCCGCCTTCAGCTTCTTGACCGGGACGGTGTCGAGGACCTCGAACACCCGCTGCCCGGGCACCAGCCCGGCACGCACCGCATCATCCAGACGGTCACCGGTGAGATAGGCGATATGCGGGTCCAGCCGCCACCAGCCCAGGCGCGCGGCGTACTGACGCACCAGTCCGGCGCGCACCACCGCGCCGTCCGGATCGAGGATGTAGCGTCCCACCTCACCGACCGCGTCGGACTCGTCCTCCGAGGACGTCACTTCACCTCGCACACCGTCGCGGAAGACCACCGCACGGCGGTCGTGGGAGGCCAGGCTGCGACTGTAGAGACAGGCCTCCTTGACACCACCGTCCACGCTGACCACGTCGACCTGGCCCCGCCACCCGCTGTAGTCGATGCCCGGGGCGCATTTGACCGCCAGGGCTGTCGCACCAGGGGCCGAATGACCGTCCTGATCCAGCCCGTAAGCGGTGAGCAGGTCCGGCAGTGGCGGGATAAGGTCCTTCGGATCACGGATCCGGCCACGTGCGGTGCGACGCGCCGGATCGGCGACGACGACGTCCACTGCCCCGGTGGCGAACGCCGGACGTACCGCGTCGGCGCGCACCAGGACCGTGCGCGCCGCGGTCGCGGCGGTTGTGTCAGCGCCCCCGTCAGTGCCCAAGGCGATGTTGCGGGACGCCATGACCAACCGGGCCGGGTCCAGGTCCCCACCGATGACCAGAGCAACGTGGGCGGCGAGGTGCGGCAGCTCGGTACCGACCGAACACGTCACATCGGCGACCACGGCCGCTGCCGCCCCACCAGAACCGGAGGCGGCACCGGCGCCGTCATCCAGGGCATCCCGGATCACCCGGGCACGCTCGGCAGCGACCAATGACGGGGTGGCCTGCTGGGCGGAGTCACTGCAGACCCACCAGTCCGCCGGCATCTTCCCGCCGGCAGCGGCACTACGTCGCGCGGAGACCAACTCCACCAGCGCCCGGGCCCGCTCACCGTAGGCCCCCCGCAACTCGCCCACATCCCGCACGGTCGAGGACTTCGTCAACGCCAGTGCGGAGGCGGCCTCGACCGCCCCGGGGTGTGCGGCCAGCCAGTCAAGCTCGTCGCGGGTGAGACTCACTGGACCACTCCGCTCACGCCTATTCCATTCACGGTCGCTCCACTCACGAGAACGGGGACGGCGGCAGGTCTTCCGGATCCACGGCGAACTTCATCCCCGGGGCGAAGACCCGCTCCGGGTAACCGTACATCCGGGTCTCCAGCAGGTAGTACTCCGCCATATAGGGCACGTCCACGGGCTCCTCACGCACCGGATCGACCCGCAGGGCGGCGGCGAACTCCATGATCTCGTCGACACTGCGGAAGGTGTCGAGCATCTTCAGCTGCGCCCAGGTCGGTGGCATGAGATTGATCTTGCGGTTGCGCCAGCCGTCCAGCAGCGTGCCGGGACGGAACCATCCGGTGGAGGTCGCCTCCCGGGTGTCACCGTAGGCCTCCTGGCCCTCCGGCATCGCCGCGACGAAGAAGGCGGTGTCGTAGCGGATCGGCTGGCTCTCCGGGGTCACCCAGTTCGCCCAGGGACGCAGCAGGTCACTGCGCAGCTCCAGGTCGTGGGCACTGAGGAAGTCGGAGAACGCCAGCCGGTGGTTCTCCAGCTCCGCCCGGTACGGCAGATACGACGTGGTGTCCCGCACCGTCGCCGATGCCGAGGACGCATGCCCTGCCAGCAGGGTCCCGGACTCCTCGAAGGTCTCCCGCACTGCGGCACACACCAGGGCGCGGGCCACGTCCGGGGTGGTGCCCAGACGTTCGGCCCACCAGTCGGTCGACGGTCCCTGCCAGCCGATGTCCGGGGAGTCGTGGCCGTCGCCGTCGACGTCGCCGGGCATGTCGCGCTCATCGACGCCGCCACCGGGGAAGACCGTCATCTCCGCGCAGAAGCGCATCGTGCTGGCCCGCTCCTGGACATACACCTCCGGGCCGCTGAGGGTGTCCCGCAACAGCAGCACCGTCGACGCATACCGCGGAGTCACCGGAACGGTCCCCTCCGGGCCGCTGGCGGTGTCACCAGAATCCTGGGGTCCGTCAACCTTGTTGTCGTCCATGCCGTCCTCCATGCCCTCCACCTTAGCGATCTTTCACCTCAGACCCGGTGGCTTCCACCCCGTCGGGTGCGCCGGGCGAAGTACCGGTCCTCGTCGATGGAGAGGCTGATCGGCTGGTGGTAGGCGCGGGTGAGGTTCCCGGAAGTCATCACGTCCTCCAGCAGCCCCTGGGCCACCACATGCCCTTCGTCGAGGATCATGCCATGGGTGAATCCCGGCGGGATCTCCTCGACATGGTGGGTGACCATGACCATCGCCGGGGCATCCGGGTCCGCGGCGAGCTCGCCCAGCATCGACACCAGGTCCTCACGGCCCCCCAGGTCCAGGCCAGCCCCGGGCTCGTCAAGCAGCAGCAGTTCGGGATCGGTCATCAGCGCCCGGGCGATGAGCACCCGCTTGCGCTCACCCTCACTCAAGGTCCCCCACACCTGGTCACCCAGGTGCAACGCCCCCATCTGCTCCAGGATCTCCATCGCACGGACCTCGTCGGCGGACTCGTAGACCTCCCGCCACCGACCCATGACGTCGTAGCCGGCTGAAATGACCAGGTCCAGTACCCGCTCATCGCCGGGAATCTGGTGGGACACCGCCGCCGAGGACATGCCCACCGCGGTGCGTAGCTCCCGCACGTCGGTGCGTCCCAACGTCTCACCGACGATCCGGGCACTGCCGGAGCTCGGGTACTCGCGGGCGCCGGCGATGGTCAACAGCGACGTCTTGCCCGCGCCGTTGGGACCGATGATGATCCACCGCTCGTCCACCTCCACCTGCCAGGTCACCGGGTGCAGCAGGGTGCGCCCGTCGCGGACGAGGGTGACCTCGCGCAGATCCAGGACGAGGTCCTCGTCCAGTGCGTCAGTCGTGGCCGGGGTCGAGATGATCGTGTCGTTCACATCCTCCATCGTGCCCTATCCACTCCGATCGCAGGCGCAGCACCCGGCCGGTGGGGGTATCGCCGGGGCAGAGCCAGGGGCCGGCTCAGAAGAAGGCGGAGGCCATCCTGGTTCGCGCGTCGATGACCCCGGGATCTGCCGCATCGTACATGGCGAAGATCTCCAGCAGCCGGTCGCGGGCGGCTGTGCGCTCATCGCCGGCGCTGGTGCGGATCTGCTCGATGAGAGTGTCGAAGGCCTGCTCGCGCTCCCCCGCCAAGAGCTGCTCGTCGATGCTGTCCGCGGTCCCGGCGGCAGTGCGCTCCAGCAACAGGGCGGTGACCCGGGCCGAACGGGCCTCGTCGGCGGTCTCGGCACCATTGTCTTCATCGGCGGCGGACTCGGCGATGATCCGGTCGTAGACCGACACCGCGCCGCGGTAGTCCCCCTCCTCCAGCAGTTCTGCAGCAGCGTCGAACCGCGGATCAGCACCGGAGTCGTCAGCGGAACCGGTCACGCCCGCGTCCGGTGCGTCCCCCTCCGAATCCGGCAGACCGGGCAGCTTTCCGTCGACCGTGCGTACCACCGCCTCGATGAACTGGCCGATCTGCTCGGCAGGCTGCACCCCCTCGAAGCTGGTCAGGGGACGACCAGCGGCCAGGGCCAGCACCGTCGGCACCGCCTGGACCTGCAGAGCCTGGGCAATCTCCGGGGTGGTGTCCACGTTGACCTCACGGAAGACCCACTGCACCGGCACACCGTCGGCGTCCTGCGCCTCGGCCAGCCGGGTGAACTCGGCGGACATCTCACCACAGCCCTCGGCCCGCGGGCTACCCAACAGCAGCACCACGGCGACCTGGGTGGACCGGACAACGAGATCCTGTTCGAAACTCTCGGCGGTGACAATAGCGGACCGCGGGACCTTCGTGCCGGACGCCGCCTCCTCGCGGGTCCGCTCCGCGGCACGCTGTCGTTGATCGGACGCTTCCTTCAAGGCCCCGAGGTCAACGGCCCGGGAGGCGAAACGGTCAGGAGTCGACGGTCCGCCGGGCCGCTGTGCGGGATAGTTCGGTGTGCTCATGTCCACCCATCCTAACCACCACCGGACACCGCCGCGGCAGACTCCCGTCCTCTATCGCCGCCTGTCATCGGTGCCTGCTATCGGCGACGCTGCCAACAGGCGGTGTGCCAGTGTCTGCGGTACTCGGCACCGGTGAGGGTGTCCGGCCACGCCACGAGGTGGGCGACACCCGGCGGGATGCCCTGGTTGCACCCCGGGCAGACGTAGTGCTTGACCGCGGCGGTAGCGCCCATGCGGCGCACCAGGTAGGTCTCGGTGCCGCCATGTGCGGAGCTGGCCGACCAACCAGGCCCGTCCTCGCGCCAGGTGCCGAGGTAGGACGCACCGTCGCGCGGCAGTTCGCGTGGTGAACCGTTGCGGGTACCGCGGGACTCCGGACGGCCGTGTCCCCGCGGCCGGTTACGTCGGGGCATGGGTTCAGTACTCCTCGGAACGAACGGCGTTAGAAGAGACGAAGCTCATCGGACTCGACGCCACGCATCTCCTGGTAGTCCAGGGTCACGCACCGGAATCCCCGGTCCTCGGCAAGGGTACGGGCCTGCGGCTTGATCTCCTGGGCGGCGAACACCCCATGGACCGGGGCGAGCAACTCGTCCCGGTTGAGCAGGTCGACGTACCGGGTGAGCTGCTCGACACCGTCGATACCGCCGCGACGCTTGATCTCCACCGCGACGGTCGCCCCATCGGCATCGCGGGACAGGATGTCCACCGGGCCGATCGCTGTGGGGTACTCGCGGCGGATCAGGCTGAAGCCATCACCGAGGACGTCGATCTGGGCGGCGAGTAGCTCCTGAAGGTGGGCTTCCACACCGTCCTTGACCAGCCCAGGGTCCTCCCCCAGCTCGTGGGCGGTGTCGGAGTACACCTCGAAGATCCGGATGCTCAGCAGCTCGCCCTTCGGGTTCTCCACCTGCCAGACCTGCTGGATACCGGCGTCCTGCTGCTCCTCGGTGGCATCGACCTCGGTGAGGCTGCACGGCGGGGTCATCCAGTTCAATGGCTTGTAGGCGCGGTCGTCGGCGTGGATACTGACCGAACCATCGGCCTTGACCATCACCAGACGGTCGGCCTCCGGGAGGTGGGCGGCGAGTCGACCTTCGTAGTCGACGGAACAACGGCAGATCACCAGACGCATGGGTGACAGGCTACCCGATGGGGTCCCGCGGGAAACTCAGTGCAGGCCGTTACGACGGGAGATGCGGGTGGCCGGACGTACCATGCGCTCCGACGGCGCGGACTCCAGCCAGGACACCAGCGCAGTGTCACCGGCATCATCGAGGGCGACCTCCCAGGCCTGCCCTTCCGACCTCAGCCCGAGAACGTGGAGTTCCGGCTCGAGGAACTGGGATTCCCGCTCGGTGATCTTCCGGCGCTCGGTGATCTCGGTCCCCTGCCTCGACAGCACGATGTCGGACTCCGGGCGCAGCGAGCGCAGCTTGTAGACGAGGGCCGTCCGGGAACCATAAACAAGAACCCCGTGGCGCCAGTGCCTGCCATCGGGATTCGGCAGGCTTCTGATCACCACGGGGATGCCACGACTTCGGAGGAGGAGGAATCGTCCTCCCGCCATCATCACGCCACATACTGCGATGATGACCACCACGGTCACCAGGATCGTCCAGATCACCAGGTACGCCCCTTCTCGTCGGAAGTCTCGGGCCCATGAGTCCACAGTCGTCATCTGCGGATGGGCTCGTTCGCACTACAGCTTGTCGAACCTCGTCGAGGCTTGTGGAATTCAGCTTTCAGTGGAGTCTACCGGGGTGAGGCAGGGGGACCAAAAGACCGGGAGATCGCATGGCCACCGACACAGAAACCACCGGGCGGTCTCTTCCATGTGGAAGAGGCCGCCCGGTGGTTTTCGCAGGGTCGCCGGCTGTCAGCTCTCCTGCAGACGCTTCACGGCGCGAAGCTCGGAGTCAGCGTCCTCACGCTCCTCCTCGGTCGAGGCGTCACGCAGACGTGCCTCGGCCTCGGCGACATCGACCTCGTGGGCCCACAGCGCGGAATCGGCGAGGATGGTGATCTTCTCCGTGGACACGGAGAGGAAGCCACCCTGGACGGCGGCGACGAGGGTCTCGCCGTCGGTCGTCCGGATGACCACGACACCGTTCTCGACCAGCTGGCCGAGAAGGGGCTCGTGGCCGGGGAGCACGCCGATCTCGCCCTCGGTGGTCTGTGCGGTAACGGAGGTTGCGGTGCCCGACCACAGCTCGCGCTCCACGGCCACCAGTTCAGCGGCAATCTCAGCCATGTGCGTGACCCCTTACTTCTCGGTGAGCTTCTTGTAGGCGGCCTCGACGTCGTCGAGTCCACCCAGACCGTCGAAGCACTGCTCCGGGTAGGCGTCGAACTCGCCGTCGCAGATGCGCTCGAAGGCGTCGATGGTCTCCTCCAGCGGAACGAACGAACCCGGGATATCGGTGAACTTCTGCGCGACGTAGAAGTTCTGACCCAGGAAGCGCTCGATGCGGCGGGCACGCTGCACGGTGATCTTGTCCTCTTCGGACAGCTCATCCATACCCAGGATGGCGATGATGTCCTGCAGCTCCTTGTTCTTCTGCAGAACGCCGATCACGCGCTGGGCGACAGCGTAGTGGTGCTCGCCGACGATGCCGGGCTCCAGGATGCGGGAGGTCGAGGTCAGCGGGTCCACGGCCGGGTAGATACCCTTCGAGGCGATGGCACGGTTGAGCTCGGTGGTCGCATCCAGGTGGGCGAAGGTCGTCGCCGGAGCCGGGTCGGTGTAGTCGTCCGCAGGCACGTAGACGGCCTGCAGCGAGGTGATCGAACGGCCCTTGGTCGAGGTGATTCGCTCCTGGAGCACACCCATCTCGTCAGCCAGGGTCGGCTGGTAACCCACGGCGGAGGGCATACGGCCCAGCAGCGTGGAAACCTCGGAACCGGCCTGGGTGAAACGGAAGATGTTGTCGATGAACAGCAGCACGTCCTGGTTCTGGACATCGCGGAAGTACTCCGCCATGGTCAGACCGGACAGGGCCACGCGCATACGGACTCCCGGGGGCTCGTCCATCTGGCCGAAGACAAGGGCGGTGTCCTGGAGGACGCCCATCTCTTCCATCTCCAGGTGGAGGTCGGTGCCCTCACGGGTACGCTCGCCGACGCCGGCGAACACGGAGGTACCGGAGAAGTTGCGGGCGATACGGGTGATCATCTCCTGGATGAGCACCGTCTTGCCCACACCGGCGCCGCCGAACAGGCCGATCTTGCCGCCCTTGACGTACGGGGTCAGCAGATCGATGACCTTGATGCCGGTTTCCATGAGCTCGGTGCGACCCTCGAGCTGGTCGAAGGCGGGGGCTTCGCGGTGGATACCCCACTGCTCACCGTCGCGGCCGAGGCCGGGCTCGTCGATGCAGTCACCGAGGGCGTTGAACACGTGGCCCTTGACGACGTCTCCGACGGGAACGGAGATCGGCTTGTCGGTGTCGATGACCTCGGCACCGCGGACGAGGCCGTCGGTCGGGGCCATGGCGACACCACGGATGATGTTGTCACCCAGGTGCTGGGCGACCTCGAGAACGATGGTCTTGGCCACCGCCTCCAGGGTCACCTCCACCTCAAGGGCGTTGTACAGTGCCGGCAGGGCGCCACGCGGGAACTCCACGTCAACGACCGGTCCGATGACTCGGACCACGCGACCGGCAGCGGTCGATGCGGCGCTGTCGCGCTGCACCTCAGTAGCTGTAGTCATAATTAGTCACTTTCTCCGCTGTCGGCGAGCGCGTCAACGCCACCGACGATCTCTGAGATTTCCTGGGTGATCTTTGCCTGGCGCAGCTGGTTGGCGACGCGCGAGAGGTCGTTGACCAGGGCCGTGGCGTTGTCGGTTGCCGCAGACATCGCGGTACGACGGGCAGCGGACTCACTGGCGGCGGCCTCGAGCATGAGCGCGAAGAGGCTACGGGAGACGTACTGCGGCAGCAGTGCTGCCAGCAGCTGATCGGGGTCCGGCTCGAACTCGACCTCGGCGGTCGCGGGCTCCGGGCCATCGGAGAGCATGTCCTCACCGGTGCCCAGCGGCTCCTCGTTGATCCGGGTCTCGATCGGCAGCATACGGATCGCCTGCGGAGTCTGGGTCAGCATCGACTCGAACTTCGTGTAGACGACGTGGAGCTCACCGAAACCGGCGACCTCCTGCCCTTCCGCTGCAGTCAGACCCTCACGCCACTGTGCCGTACCATCGTCGCCGGCCTCGAAGCCTTCGATCAGGTGACGACGTAGGTCGTGCGTGCCCTTGTAGACGGGATCCTGGGAGAACCCGGACCAGGCACCCTTGATGTCCTCGCCCCGGAAGTTGTAGTACGTCAGGCCCTTGGACCCGGCGACGTACAGGGCGACTTCCTTGCCTTCGCCCTCGAGACGCTTGCGGAGTTCCGCAGTCTTCTTGAGGACGTTGTGGTTGTATCCACCACACATTCCGCGGTCGCTGGTGATCACCAGGATGGCCGCGCGAGACGCGTTGGACTCCGTGTCGAGCATGGGGTGCTCGAGCGAGGATGCCGAAGCGAGCCGCTGGATGACGCGGGTGATCTCGTCGGCGTAGGGCTGTGAAGCAGTCACCCTGGCCTGGGCCTTGGTGATCTTGGAGGTCGCGATGAGCTCCTGGGCCTTGGTGATCTTCTTCGTCGAGTTCACGGACTTGATCCGGTCCCTCAGTTCGCGAAGAGTTGCCATCGCTGTCTACCTCCCTTCTTCTGTGTACTCGGTCTGTGCAGTCATAGGATCAGGTCCCCGCGCTACTTCTTGCGGGTGACGGTGATCTGAGACTGGTCCAGGTCCTGGTCGGCCAGGGCGTCGGCCTCCGGCTCGTTGATGACCGGGGTGCCGTCGGTGGTCTGGAAGCCGCGCTTGAACTCGTCAGCGGCCTTGACCAGCTCAGCCTTGGACTCGTCGGACAGCGGCGTGCCGCCGGCGATCTGCTCGTAGACACCGGCGTGACCGGCGTGGAGGAACTCCCACAGCTCAGCCTCGAAGCGGCGCACGTCCTCGACGGGAACGGTGTCGAAGACGGACTCTGCAGCGAGGAAGATGGAGACCATCTGGTCCTCAACGGACTGCGGCTGGGTCTCGACCTGCTTCAGCAGCTCGACCAGACGCTTACCGCGCTCCAGCTGTGCCTTGGAGAACTCGTCCAGGTCGGACGCGAAGGCGGCGAACGCCTCCAGGTCACGGTAGGCGGCGAGGTCCAGTCGCAGGTTACCTGCGACCTTCTTCATGCCCTTGGTCTGGGCGTCACCACCGACACGGGAGACCGACACACCGACGTTGATGGCGGGGCGCACACCCTGGTTGAACAGGTCGGACTCCAGGAAGACCTGGCCGTCGGTGATGGAGATGACGTTGGTGGGGATGAACGCACCCACGTCGTTGGCCTTGGTCTCGATGATCGGCAGCGCGGTCATGGAACCGGCACCGAGCTCGTCGGACAGCTTGGCGGCACGCTCCAGCAGGCGGGAGTGCAGGTAGAACACGTCACCCGGGTATGCCTCGCGGCCCGGCGGGCGACGCAGCAGCAGGGAGATCGCACGGTAGGCCTCGGCCTGCTTGGTCAGGTCGTCGAAGATGATGAGGACGTGCTTGCCCTCGTACATCCACTGCTGACCCAGGGCGGCACCGGCGAACGGGGCCAGCCACTTGAAACCGGCGGAGTCGGAGGCCGGGGCTGCCACGATGGTCGTGTAGTCCAGGGCGCCCTGATCCTCCAGGGTCTTCCGCAGCGCGGCGATGGTGGAACCCTTCTGACCGATGGCAACGTAGATGCAACGCACCTGCTTGCTCGGGTCACCGGACTCCCAGTTCGCACGCTGGTTCAGGATGGTGTCGATGCAGACCGAGGTCTTACCGGTCTTGCGGTCACCGATGATCAGCTGACGCTGGCCACGACCGATGGGGGTCATCGCGTCGATGGCCTTGATGCCGGTCTGCATCGGCTCGTGGACCGGCTGACGCATCAGCACGGACGGGGCCTGGAGCTCCAGCGCACGGTTCTCGGACGACTCGATGTCGCCGAGGCCGTCGATGGGCTGGCCCAGGGGGTTGATGACACGGCCGAGGAACTTCTCGCCGACCGGGACGGACAGGACTTCGCCGGTCCGCTTGACTTCGTCGCCTTCCTTCAGCGACTCGTAGTTGCCCAGGACCACGACGCCGACGGTGTCGGTCTCGAGGTTCTGTGCGACGCCGATGACGCCGCCGGGGAACTCAAGCAGCTCGTTGGTCATCACGGAGGGCATGCCCGAAACCTGGGCAATGCCGTCCGCGGCCAGCGTAACCACGCCGACCTCCTCACGGGAGGCCTCCGCGGAAGCGCTTGAGGTGTAGTTCGCAATAGCGCTACGGATCTCATCGGAGGAGATCGTAAGCTCCGCCATAATCTTCCTGCTCTCGGTATCGTCTTCCAGCATTTGGTGAGTGAATCTCTCGATCGCGGTTCGCCGCGGGTCGCGTCAGGCGAATTCCCGACGGAGACGCGACAGCTTTCCAGCCGTGCTTCCGTCGATGACTTCGTCGCCGACCCGGATGACCGCTCCACCGAGGAGGCTGGTGTCAACCTCGGAATGGAC
>DGYFR06203__coassemble_1732_pt1 | contig 33305 bp, 37 predicted proteins | sample DGYFR06203__metabat2_high_PE_013 | metagenome-assembled genome bin DGYFR06203 | reverse complement strand
GCCAGTTCCTCGGTGTACCCCTCGGAGGATCGGGCGGTCGCCTTGCTGAACAGGCGCGCGCCCAGAATGTCCTCGATCACGCTTCTGCCATGCGCCCGTCCATTGACCATGATGTCGACCGATGCCCGCGGATTCAACCGTTTGACCAGGCTGATGGTTGTGGCGAGCCGGTCGGCTGTGACCAGATCGGTCTTGGTGACGTAGATCCGGTCGGCGAACTCCACCTGGTCGACAAGCAGATCAGCCACGGTGCGTTCGTCGTCCATGGTGTCGATCGGCGCGAGGTCGGCGAGGAGCTCTCCGGCGACGACGGTCTGCAGGGCGACACCACCTGCCCGGAGATTCACGGAGCCACGGCGAATCGCACCGACACCGTCTTCAGTGCGGACACCCCCGGCCACGTGGTGAGCCACGACGGCAACCTCGTCCTGTTCGGTGACGGCGACGGCACGATGCAGCGCTTCTCCACCGATGATCTCCTGGCGCTCTCCGGGGACGACCCCGCCCCGGAGGCCACCGTGGACGAGACTGAACCGCACCACGGTGTGGCCGTGGAACTCTCCGACGGGACGTTCGTGCACACCGAGGGCACCGAGGAGTACCGCGACACCGTCACCGCCGTCGACGCGGACGGGGAGGAGATCGCCTCCTCCAGCGACTGCCCCGGTGTCCACGGTGAGGCCGCGGCCGCCGATGATGTCCTGGCCTTCGGCTGCGAGGACGGCATCCTGATCTTCGACGACGGTGAGTTCACCAAGGTCGACGCCCCGGACTCCTACGGGCGAATCGGCAACCAGGCCGGCTCGGAGGTCTCCCCGGTGGTGCTCGGCGACTACAAGGTCGAGGAGGACCTCGACGACGATGAGATCGAGCGACCGGAACGGGTCAGCCTGACCAACACGGCCACCGGTGAGCTCCAGCTGGTGGACCTGGACGCGTCCTACTCCTTCCGGTCGTTGGGACGCGGCCCGGACGGTGAGGCCCTGGTGCTGGGAACCGACGGCAAGCTGCACGTGATTGACCCGGAGTCCGGGGATGTCACCGACTCCTGGGAGGTCATCGACCCGTGGGAGGAGCCGGTGGAGTGGCAGGAGCCCAGCCCCACACTGTTCGTCCAGGGTGACCGGGCCTATGTCACCGAGCCAGAGACCAACGAGATCCACGCCGTGGACCTGTCCACCGGCGGGGTCGTGGGCAGTGTCGAGCTGGACGATGCGCCCAATGAGCTCACCGGCGTGACCGGCTGAACCGTGACCACAGCGCGCTGAGCACCACGAACGCTAGGCAGGTGACGCCGAACAGCGGTGCCACCGCGGCGTAGGCCACCAGGGCGACGGCCAGGGTCACGGTCCCGGCGTTCCAGGAACTGCCGGGGGCCGACGCCCGTGGTGGCACGGATGCGAGCACCTGGTTCCGGCCGCGACGTCGGAACCACATCGTGTAACCCCACACCACCATCACCACGATCGCTGCCGCCAGCGCGGCGAGCACCAGCTGGTTCGGCAGCCCGAACAGGGTGCCCATGTGCAACTGGATCAGCCAGGCCGACAGCTGTGCGGCCACCGGCCAGTCCCGGAAGTCGACCCGGTCGGTGACCTGCCCGGTCGCCCAGTCCACCGAGATGGCGTCGTTGGTCAACCGGTATGCCGCACGGTTCTCCTTCACCGTCCAGGCCTCACCGTCGGACGCGGGCGGGGTGAGCGTGACCGGGGCGCGCAGTTCCTCGACGGCGGTGGCGGCGACCCGGTCGACCGAGCCGGGGTTCAGGCCCCGGACGAAACCGCCGGACCCGCTGGACGCTCCGGCCCCGCCGTGGCCACTGTGCCCCTCGTGCCCCTCGTGCCCCTCGTGTCCGGCATGTTCTTCCGCCGCCCCGGCGTCCCCACTGGTGCCGGACGCCCCGGCAACCCCGGGGATCGAGGTCGACACCGCAGGCTCCTGCCAACTCAACGCCGAGCGCATCTGACCGATGTTCGCCCCCGCCACCGAAGACCAGGTCAACCCGGTGACGGTGAGGAAGACCAGGCCCACGGCCACGACCGTTCCCGTCGCCCCGTGCCGCCGCATCGTGCGGGTGCGTCCCCGGCCACCGGTGCGCAGCATGCGCTCCGGGTGTTTCCGGTGGCGCTGCCACCACATCACCAGTCCGCCGACAGCCAGCACCCCCAACCAACTGGCGGCCAGTTCGGAGTAGATCCGCCCCGGTTCGCCGAGCCACAGCATCCGGTGGCCCTGGGACAACCAGTGGCGCAGCGGGAGGGCCCCGGAGCTGCCGTACTGGGTGGAGTCGCCGACGACCTCCCCGGAATACGGGTCGACGAACACCGCCCGGGTGGTGGACTCCGGTAGATCGGCATCGTCGAGCAGGACGCGGGTGGTCTCGTCGTCCTCCCCGAGGCGCACCCCGGCCAGCGGTAGGTCAGGGAACTCGGCGCGCGCGGCGGTGACCTGGTCGCTGACCGGGGCGGTCGGTGCGTCCTGCACGGTGGCGGTGAGCAGGTCATGGTGGACGATCCGCTCCACGGTGGGGGAGACGGCGTAGAGGAAGCCGGTGACCGCGGCGATGAGGATCAGCGGCGCGCACAGCACCCCGGCGAAGAAGTGCAGGCGCTTCAGTAGGCGGGGGAGGGATTGGTCACTGGCAGTTCTGGCCCTGGACGGCGGTGAGGGGCGCTCGGTCGTTGTTGTCATGCAGTACTGGTCGGCGGCTGTGGTGGTCGGGTTCCCGGCAGCCTCTGACGGGGGTGATTCCGTGGGTGCGGGGAACCGTGGCACCCCGGTGTCCGACTAGTAAAGCAGTGGTGAGTGGTGGTGAATGCCGCGCGCCCTCGCCCGAGACAACCGCTCCACGAGACGATTCCAGGAGAAGACCTTGTTCCTGTCCCAGACTGCACGTTCTGCGCGTTCTACTCGATCCGCACGCCTGTCTCGCCGGCTGCCGGCGGCCCTTGCCGCAGCGTCGCTCTGCCTGGGTATGGCGGCCTGCAGCGACGATGACACGGACGCCGACAGCGCAGGCAACGCCGACAACACCGCGACTGCCGGGGCTGACGCCGGAGCCTCAGACGCCTCGGACGCGGACCTGACCTTCTCCGAGGGGTACGTGGGTGCGAAGGACGCCGACACGATGATGACCGCGGTCTTCGGTGAGCTGACCAACACCACCGACGAGGACATCCACCTCACCCGGGTCGAGGGTGACCTGGAGGGGGTCTACGAGTACCACGAGGTGGTCGACGGGATGATGCGTCAGACCGATGACGGCCTGGTCGTGCCGGCGAACGACAGCGTGATGATGGAGCCGGGCGGGCACCACATCATGATCATGGAGAACTCCGACGACATCGAGGCCGGTGACGTGCTGACCCTCACCCTCACCGCGGAGGACGGCTCGACCTACCAGCTCGAGGACATTCCGGTGCGGGTGCAGCAGTCCGCGCACGAGGACTATGCGGACGACAACGGCGGGGATGACTCTGACCACGGCGACCACGGCGACCACTAGTCGCGCAGCGCCTGCTCGGCGTCCTCCTGGACGAGGGCGAAGTTGACGAAACCGGCGGTCATGGACGCCTGTCCGACGGCGGCGGGAACATTGAGACGGGGATCGATGACGTTACCCGCGGCCCAGATGTGGGGATGGCTGGTACGCCCGGCGTCGTCGGTCTGCAGGAAGGATCCGACTCCCGGGGCCTCGTACCGATCGAGGTTCAGCCCGGCGAGGAACCTGTCGCGTGGGTGCGGGGTCGGTGACAGGGCCAGGGCGTCCAACTCATGGGTCTCGCCGTCTTGCGTGCGCAGGCCACGGAAGGCTGACTCTGTGGCACCGGATTCGGTGAGCGCCTCGGTGACAGGGGAGGAGACCAGGGTGACACGCCGCGGGCGGTGAATCGTGCCCGGGTGTCATAGTCGAGCTCGTCGATCTGTGAGGCATCGGTGGTGAAGACGGTGAGCGAGTCGGTCCACTGGCGTACGAGCATTGCATGGTGGAAGGACATCGGGGAGGTCGCCAGCACACCGATGCGGGAGTCCCGGACCTCCCATCCGTGGCAGTAGGGGCACTGGAACACGGAGGTCCCCCAGTGCTCCGCCAGTCCCGGGATCTCCGGGAGTTCATCCTCGATACCGCTGGTGACCAGGACGGACCGGGTGAGCAGCTCGGTGCCGTCAGTACAGGTGACCTTGAGAGTGGCGGTCTCTGCGGCCTGGTCGATGCTGTCCACGGTGTCCACGGTGTCCACGGTGTCCACGGTGTCCACGGTGCCGGTGGTGACGGTGACCCCGTAGTGCTCCACCTCCTCGCGGCCGCGTGAGAGGAGGTCCAGGGGAGGAGTCCCGTCATGTCCGAGAACGCCGTGCATATGGGGTGCGGTGCGGTTGCGGGGTGTCTCCGCGTCGATGACCAGGACAGTGCGGCGGGCCCGTCCGAGCATCTGTGCGGCCTCGAGCCCGGCGACACCGCCGCCGATGATGATGGTGTCGTAAAGTGTCATGCCCCCAAGCTAATGAAAAAGATTTTCAACAGCAAGGGGGCATGTCGGTGGCGGCGGGTGTCAGCCGATCAGTGCTCGTCCCATAAGGATTTGGGGGATCAGGTGAAGGGACAACCGTGATGAGTGTCCCGCCCCGCGGTAGAGAAACGGGACGCCAGCGGTACCCGCCAACAACCGGTGAGTCCAGGTTCGCGGGACGGAACGCTGGTCAGGTTGGTCACAGGCCGCCGTACTGAACGCAGCTGACTGCTTCGGTGACGGTGGCTTTCCCGTGTCCTGCACGCCAGCACCGTCAGCGCCGTCAGTGCCGCCGCCAGCGCTGCTCCTCTCGCTCCCGCTACACCGTCTGCTTGCTCCGCCACACCGCCGAGGTCGTCACCGCGGCGATCGCGGTAGTCAGCGGCACCGCGGCGACCAGGGCCAGTGAACCGGTCGCCGAACGCAGGAGCTCGGTGGCCATGATGTCCGAGGTGAAGATCATGCCGAACTCGCGCCCGGACACACTCAGCAGCACCAGCAGTGGTAGGGCGGCACCGGCGTAGGACAGCACCAGCGTGTAGACCGTGGATGCCAGGTGGTCGCGTCCCACCCGCATCGCCGTGGTGAACAGTTTCAGGTTGGACGCCCCGGGTACCGCCTCGCGCAGCTCGGAGATGGTGGACGCCTGCGCCACCGTCACATCGTTGAGCACGCCGAGGGTACCGATGATGAACCCGGCCAACAGTAGTCCGCTGATCGACAGTCCCGGCAGATACAGCATGATCTGCATGTTGTTCTCGTCGGCCAGGCCACGGAGCTCATTGGTGTCGATCGCCAGCCATGCCAGCGCGGTGCCGACCGAGAGTGCGGCCAGGGTGCCGCCCAGCGCTGAGGCGGTCTTCCAGTTCATCCCGTGCACCAGGAACAGCACCAGGTACAGCACTGCCGAACAGGCCGTGGCGGCCAGCAGGACCGGATCGCCGCCGCGGGCCAGGGCGGGCAGCAGGAATACGCCGAACACCCCGAGGGTGATCACCAGGCCGACGATGGCACGCACACCACGCCACGCGCCGACGGCCACGATGGCGATCAGGGTGATCGCCAGCCACAGCCACACCTGGGTGGAGCGCTCGTAGTCCTGGAAGGCGTAGGTGTAGCCGCCGTCCCCGGCGGAACCGGTGGTCAGCAGGATGTCCTTGTCGACGGGCAGCTCGGGTGAGCCCGGGGCGTCGGTGACAGCGAGCAGGGTGCGTTTCCCCTCCTCCGGACCCGAGGTGATCTCCACGATGACCTGCGGGCAGGATGTGGAGCCGTTGTCGGAGCCGGGGGCGGGCTGGGTGCTGGGATGCTCGGCGGGAGGGGAGGTGTCGAAGGAGCGTCCGATGTGCGGGGAGTTGCACGATCCGGTGGTCTCCATCAGGACGGTGCCGTGGGAGACCTCCTGCGACAGGTTCGAGGTCTGGTGGAAGCTGTCGTCGGTGACGACCTCGCCGCGCGGCCACTGCACGACGACGGCGACGGTGGTGGCGAGGAAGCCGACGACCAGGGCGATGAACAGGATCGCCCGGGGCAGGGTCCAGGTCACCTGGCGTGGATCGAGGTTGCGCGGGTGGATGCGTTCGCGCAGCGGGCGGTGGTCGACGGAGCCGTGGCCGTGGCCGTGACTGTGTCCGTGGGCTGCCGCGGTGTCCAGCTGTGCTTTGGCGTCGCCGGTGTCGGGCTTCTGTCGGCCGGGGGAGGGTGCGTGGTGGCGTCCCAAGACGGGGCTGCCTTCCTTGGTCGGGGTGGTCGGGGTGGACGGGAGAGAGCGAGGTCAGGCTGGGGGCAGGAGCAGAGTCCCCTGGAGTATATCGACTGCCCCTGTGCCACCCGAGTTTTTCCTGATACCGTGAGGAGCATGTACAAAGGCACCAATTCGGGCATTGCATCCATGAGGCTCCGGACCCGCCGCTGACGGCGGAGAGTCCCCTCGACACGTCACCGCGTCGCTGAGCTACCAGCCACTGAGCTACCAGCCGCCGCGTCGCTGACGTTTCCCGCCGTCCTCCCGGCATACACAGCACACCCACTGTGGAGCCGGGCGGCGGATTCCTGCTCGCTTTCACGACAAAGCCCACGGCTGCCCGGCTCCGGAAAATTTCTGGAGACCCCCCATGTCCCGTGTTCGTACACACACCCCTACCGATAATTCCCACGTCCGTACCTCGGACGTCCACGTCACCATCGGCGGACGCACCGTCCTGACCGGTGTGACCGCCACCGTCGCCGCCGGACGACGCGTCCTCGTCGTCGGCGAGAACGGTGCCGGCAAGTCCACCGTGCTGCGCGCCCTGGCCGGTGAGCTCGTCCCGGACTCCGGCACCGTCGACCGCGCCGGCAGTCTCACTCTGGTCCACCAGGGAATGGACGATTCGCCGGGCCAGACCGTCGGCGATCTCGTCGCTGAGGCCACCGCGGCGTCCGATAAGGCACTGGCCGATCTGGACGACGCTCTGACCAGCGGTGATCTTGGCGATGCTTACGAGGAGGCCCTTGATCGGGCGACCCTGTTGGACGCCTGGGACGCCCACCGCCGCGTCGATGTCGCGCTGGAGGGCCTCGGCGCCTGCACCGACCGCGAGCGTGAACTGCTCACCCTCTCGCACGGACAGCGATACCGCGTCCGGCTGGCCTGCGCGTTGGCATCCGGCGCGGGCACCCTGCTGCTCGACGAACCGACGAACCACCTCGACGCCACCGCCCTGACGTTCCTCACCCGCGCGGTCCTGGACTACCCCGGCGGTGTCGCCGTGGTCACCCACGACCGGGCGTTGCTGCGCGACCTGTCCGCCGACGGTAACGCGACCTACCTCGACCTCGACCCGACGTCCGACGGGACGCCGCGGACCTTCAGCGGCACCTACGACGACTGGGCCGACGCCCGCCGTGCCGACCGGGCGCGCTGGGAGCAGGAGTACAGCGCCCAGCAGGCCGAACACCGTCGGTTGTCCGCGGCGGTGGAGGATGCCCGTGGCCGCCAGGTCACCGGTTGGCGTCCCGGTAAGGGCGCGCCCAAGCACGGTCGGGCGACTCGTGTGGACGGGGTGGTGCAGACCCTGCACCGCCGACAGGAGGCGTTGGACGCCCACGCCGTCGACGTGCCCGAGCCGCCACTGGAGTTGCGGTGGCCGGACGTCACGGTGGAGTCCGGACGCTTCCTGTTCCGCTGCGAGAACCTCACCGTGCCGGGACGGTTGGACGCTCCGGTGACCTTGTCGATCTCCGGCGGTGACCGCCTGCTGCTCACCGGGCCCAATGGTTCGGGGAAGTCGACGCTGATCGGCGAGATCGCTGCGGGCAACGGAGCCGTCGGCGAGCACGTCCGGATCGGCGCGCTGACCCAGCATGAACCGCAGTGGGACAACCCCGACCTGGTCGCTGCGGAGGTCTACGACCGGCACGTGCTGGCACTGGGGGAGAGCAACGGTGTCAGCGCGCCGGGTCTGTCCTCCCTTGGCCTGCTCGACCGTGAGGCACGGTCCACCCCGGTGTCCCGGATGTCGCAGGGGCAGCAACGCCGCCTGCACCTGGCGCTGGTGCTGGCGGGCCGTCCGGACCTGTTGGTCCTCGACGAGCCGACGAACCACCTGTCTGCCCCGTTGGTCGACGCGATGACCGAGGCCTTGGCGTCCACGCAGGCGGCGGTGGTGGTGGCCACACACGACCGGCAAATGTTGCGGGACCTCGGTGAGGAAGCCGGCTGGCCACGACTGGAGCTGGGATCGTCACGACCGTCGATTCCGACCGCATGATGCCGACTGTCGTGAATGACGGTAACCGACTCCATGAGTGTTAGGCTCTGGCGGGTGACCGGCTGACTACCGTTGGCATCTCACCGACGACGACAACTGCCTACTGACAGGACTGACTATCCCATGGAGATCGTGCGCGACATCGTCATTGTGTTCCACCTCATCAGCTTTGCGCTGCTTTTCGGCGCCTGGTTGGTGGAGGCCATTGCACGCAGAGTCCGCATTACTCGAGCAATGCACTGGGGACTCGCGGCTGCGCTGGTGACAGGTCTTGCCCTGGCCGCCCCCTGGGGGCTCGGAGACGGCGAACTGAACTACATGAAGATAGGCATCAAGCTGGTCGTACTGTTGGCCATAGGTGCCGTCCTCGGAATCGGCGCTGCACGACAGAAGCGTGACGGCGCTGTGCCGCCGGTATTGTTCTGGGTGGCGGGAGCCCTCACCCTGGCCAACGTGACGATCGCCGTGCTGGTCTAGTTTCGGTCGGCAAGAATCTGCACCGCAGGAGGCGTGGGGTGCCGACCTGACCCAGGTGGATACGGCCTGATTCTCGGCCATGATCTGGGCAACCCGCTGGTGGCTCAAGCTCAGGAGTGTGCACAAGCGCTCGGGACGACGGAGGCGGGGAACGCATCGGGCAGACCCCGACGTCGACCTGTTGGTTGTCCATGGGGGTACTGGTGGCGTCGCAGAGCTGACCTACTCTGCCGCCAGGAACTCCTTGATCTGGACATCAGGAAGTGTGGGTGACCGACCGGCCCGACATGAAGGCAACGGTCCCCATTCTCACCGGTCACACGGTTATGACACGGGCCGCGGCCAGTGCTAGCCTGGTTCCATGACCACACTCAGCCACGTCGCCCCGGCTGCTGGCGCTGATGTCGAGGCCGTCGGTGACTCCGACGCGCGCGCCGCGCAGATCCAGCGCCGGCGGGACGTGAGCGCAGCCGACCGTTTCATGCTGCGCCTGCTGCGCATCAAGCAGGTCGACCCGATCGACATCGAGGGCGTGAAGAAAGCGCACCGCGCTTTCCGGTGGGCGATCGTCTTCTCCGCGATCCGGTGCACCATCACCTACCTGGTGATCCCGATCCTCATCCCGATCATCAGTGTCGCCGGTGCTGTCGCGACCCCGGTGAGCATCGGACTGTGCGTGGCGGCCGGCATCAACGGTGTCATCGGTGTGCGCCGGTTCTGGAAGACCGACCACGTGGGCAAGTGGAAGTACACCTGGTTCATGGCGTTCGTCTTCCTCATCCTCATCGGCACTCTGGTCTTCGAGTTCACCAGGCTGGTGACCGGGTAATGGCCATGAAGAACGCTGAATCCCAGAACACCGGATCACAGGACGCTTTCGAGCCCGAGGTGACCGAGGAGGAGATCCGAGCGCACCTGCAGAAGGACGTCCCCGGCTCCTCCCGCCAGGATGTCATCACGCTGATCTTCATTGCCGTGATGATCATCGCCACCGTCGGATGTTTCGTCTTCCTGATCTAGAAGGGCTGAGAGGGACAGATCATGTCGACCACCGATCACGAGCTGGGTAACGCTGAACTGAGTGACGCAGAGCGGGAGCTGCAGGACGCCTACGACGCTCACGAGACCTACTCCACCAGTGACAAGTCCGTGTACGACGAGGTCCCCGGAACGACCTCCGCCGACGTGGTCACCTGGATCTTCGCCGGTGTGATGGTGGCCTTCACCGTCTGGTGCATCCTCTTCGTGATGTGACCGCCCGCTCGGTCCGGCGGGGGAAGACCAGCGTGATCTCCCCGTCCACATCCACGCGCGTGACGGCGCGGCCGTAGACCGGCTCCAGGATCTCAGGGGTCAACACCGCATCCGGTGACCCGTGCGCCACGACCTTCCCATGGTCCATCACCACCAGCTCATCGCAGTAGCGTGCCGCGAGATTCAGGTCGTGCAGCACCACCACAGAACCAGGCAGTCCACTGACCATCTCGAGAATCTCATGCTGGTAGCGTACGTCCAGATGGCTCGTCGGCTCGTCCAACAGCACATGGCGGGCCTGCTGCACCAGCGCCCGGGCGATCAACGCGCGCTGACGCTCACCGCCGGAGAGGGCCGACAGATCGCGGGTGGCCAGTGCCGTCATGCCGACGGCATCCAGGGATCCCTCGACGATCAGCTGGTCCATGGAACCGCCGGTGCCGAAGCGTCCGCGGTGCGGCAGCCGGCCGAGCATCGCCAGCTCAGCGACGGTCATCGGCATGCCGGCGGACGAGACGTCGCGTTCCTGGGCGACCACCGCAACCGTCCGGGCGACATCCCGGCGTCGGACATCCGACAGATCCTCACCGTCCAGCAGGACGCGCCCGCCGGTGAGCCCCACCGCCCCGTACAGGGCGCGCAGCAGCGTCGTCTTGCCGGAACCGTTCGGGCCGACCAGCCCGACGGTGCCCTGGTCAGGGACGGTGAGGGAGACACCGTCGACGGCGGGGACGGACTCCCCGCCCGACGCGCCACGGAAACTGACCTGCATATTCTCTGCGGTGATCATGTCAGTGCCTCCAGGTAGGTGGTCAGCATCTCCAGGCCGTCGAGCGCCAGGGGAGTGGGCGGGTCAGCGAAGTTCAGCAGCAACGGCAGGACGTTCTGCTCGCGTCCGGCGGTCGTCGTACCGATGCCGGGCAGGTCATTCACCGCGTCCACGAACTGCTGTTCCTCACCGCCCGGGTACAGGGCGAGAATCACATCGGGGTTCCGCTCCACGATGTCCTCGGCGGTCACCTCGAAGACCCGTTCATCCTGGTCACCGTAGATGTTCGTCGCGCCGGTCCGTTCGATCAGCGGGGTGGCCATCGACTGTGAGCCGTAGGCGTAGGTCACGCCGCCGCCGAGGGTGGGGAAGAGTGCGGCGATGGTTACACCACCCGCACCCGCGGTGTCGGTGAGTTCTTCCAGCCGCCCCTGCAGCTCCTAGATGGTGGACGCGGCGGCATCCTCGCGTCTGAAGACGGTGCCGTGGGAGGTCGAGCGGTTCCTTCAGGCGGAGGTGGACGGGCGGGCTGCAGGTGAGTCCGGACGCAGCGGCGTGATGCCGGTGGGACGTCCCGGAAAGGTCGGCGTCCTGGATGTGACGCTGGACGCTGATGCCCGCGATATCACCGGCCTGACCTCGCGCTTCGTGAAGGCGCCGATGCAGCTGACCCGGCCGCTGTACGTGGACCCGTCCGACCCGGGCGAGGCCTTCCTCTACGTCCGTACCACCGGTGGTGGGCTGGCACAGAACGACCGGATCCGCCAGATCGTCCGACTGGAACCCGGGGCGCGGGTGACAGTGACCACTCAGGCGGCAACGCCGGTGCACCGGATGAACGCCGGCATCGCCAGCCAGTGGGTGAGCCTGTATGTGCCCGACGGCGCGGTGTGCGAGTACCTGCCCGGGCAGAGCATCCTCTTCGCCGGATCCCGCCTGGTGCAGGCCACCGATGCGGCCGTCGAACCCGGGGGCACGCTGCTCGCTGCCGAGGTGATGCTGACCGGACGGCTGGCACGCGGGGAACGTGACGGCTTCGACCTGCTGTCCCAGGGCTTCCGCGTGGAACGTGCAGGCCGACCCCTGCTGTCCGACACCCTGTGCGTGGTCGGGGCAGGTCAGGGGCGCAACGAGATGCAGTTGGCGCAGTGGCCGGTGTGGGGCACCGTGCTGGTCGTACCGCCGACCCCGGACGTTGTCCCGGCGCTGCTCACCACCGTCCGGGAACTGTTGGCGCAGCGGTGCTCGGGGGACGACGCTGAGGTTCTCACCGCGGCGTCGTCCACCATGGTCGGTGCGGCGGGGGTCACCGCGCGCGTGGCGGGCGAGGACCCGGTGGCTGTCCGGGCGCTGGTAGATGAAGTCCACAGCACGGCCCGGCAGGTCATGCTCGGACGTCCGGCCGTGGACCTGCGGCGAATGTGAGACCGTACTCCGCCAGCGCGTCCCGCAGTTGGTCGATCTGCTCGACCGAGTGCGTGGCCATCACCGTGACGCGGAGAATCGCCTGGCCGCGCGGCACGGTGGGGTAGCGGATCGCCGGGATGTGGAACCCGCGCCGCCGGAGTCGCCCGGCCACCTCCATCGCCTCCTGCTCATCCCCGACCGGGACCGGGATGATGGGCGTCGCGGGGCTCCCGGCGAGACTTCCGGCCAGCCGGCGGACGTTCTCCTGCAACCGCGCGACGATCCGAGGGTCGTCGCGCACCAACCGCACCGCCGCCAACGATGCCGCCACCGTCGGCGCGGACGACGCCGTGGAGTAGATGAATGACCTGCCCTGATTGCGCAATAACTCGCAGGTGACGTGGTTGGCGCAGATGAATCCGCCGTCGGAGGCCAGTGCCTTGCTGGTCGTGCCGATGAGCACGTCAGCGCGTCCTGTGCCTGCCCCGCCTGTCCCGCCTGCAGCGCACCCGCGCCCGTCGCCGAGGGTGCCGATACCGTGCGCGTCGTCGACGAGCACCGAGCACCCGTGCCGGTGCGCCAGATCGACCAGGTCGGCGACCGGGGCGACCGTGCCGTCCATCGAGAACACTCCGTCGGTGACGACGAGGCCATGTGCGGTTTCACGCTGGACGAGCAGACCGGACAGCGTCTCCAGGTCGCGGTGCGGGTAGATCACCAGCCGGGCACCGTTGGCCTTGGCGGCACGGCACCCGTCGATGATGCTGGCGTGGTTGCGCTCGTCCGAGTAGATGGTGACCGTGTCATCGGCGAGGACGGTGAGGGCGGCGAGGTTCGCGGCGAACCCGCTGTTGAAGACCACGCAGTCGTCGTAGCCGAGCCAGTCGGCGAGCTCCTCCTCCAGCTCACGGTGCAGGGTGGTGGATCCGGTGGTGAGCCGGGAGCCTCCGGAGCCGGTGCCGAACCGTCGGGTGGCCTCCACCGCAGCCTCGACCACTGCCGGGTGGCGGGAGAGGCCGAGGTAGTTGCTGGAGGAGAAGAGCAGCCTGGACTCCCCGTCGACCTCGGCGACGGGGTCCTGGCCGCCGGCGAAGTCGGCGAGGGTGCGTCCGAGGCCGGCGTCCTGCCAGCGGTGGAGGCGGGCGGAAAGATGTTCTGCGACGGGGGGCTGCGGGCTCATGCCCCCCATCCTATTGAACAGTGTATAGGGTGGCCACATGACTATTCTCAACTGGGAAGCGTCCCATATCGCCGAGGCCGACCAGCGCCACGTCTGGCACCCCTACGCCCCGCGGAGTGCGGCGCAGCCGAGCGTGCCGGTGAGGGCGACGTCCGGCACCACGCTGCACCTGGCGGACGGTCGGGACGTGATCGACGGCATGAGCTCCTGGTGGGCGGCCTGTCATGGCCACGGCCACCCGCAGATCACGGCCGCAGCACACCGGCAGATCGACACGATGAGCCATGTGATGTTCGGCGGGCTGACCCACCAGCCGGCCGCGGAACTCGCCGAGCGGCTGGTGGCCTTCGCCGGACGCGAGGCTGAGGTTGGTGCGGCGGTCAGTGCGGCAGGTGGGGCGCAGGACGAACCGCTGGACTCGGTCTTCTACTCCGATTCCGGCTCCGTGGCCGTCGAGGTCGCCCTGAAGATGGCCCTGCAGTATCAGCGGGGGATCGGCCATCCGGAGCGCGACCGCTTCCTCACCTGGCGCGGCGGATACCACGGCGACACCCAGGGGCCGATGGGCGTCTGCGACCCGGACAACGGCATGCACGCGCTGTGGGGCGGCGTGCTGAGGCCGCAGGTCTTCGTGCCGGAACCACCGCCGCGCGGCAGCAGTGCCGAGATCATCGAGGTCTACCTCGACGAGGTGCGGCAGGCCGTGGAGAGCCACGACATCGCCGCGATCATCGTCGAACCGGTGGTCCAGGGGGCCGGCGGTATGCGCTTCCACGACCACGCCCTGATCCGCGGGCTGCGCGAGATCTGTTCGGCCACCGGTGCTCTGCTGATCCTCGACGAGATCGCCACCGGGTTCGGACGCACCGGCGACCCACTCGTCGGCGCTGCCGCCGGGGTGGTGCCGGACATCCTCTGTCTGGGCAAGGCGCTGACCGGAGGCTTCATGAGTTTCGCCGCGACGATGTCCACCGCCCGCGTGGCCGCGGCGATTGATGCACCTGACGGGGGAGGGGCGCTGATGCACGGCCCCACCTTCATGGGAAACCCGCTGGCCTGCGAGGTCTCGCTGGCCGCGCTAGATCTGGTGGAGTCGGACTACTGGCGGCCCCGTGTCGCCCGGATCGAGACGCTGTTGCAGGACGGTCTGACGCCCCTGGCGCAGTACGACTCGGTGGCGGACGTCCGGGTGCTCGGCGCGATCGGTGTGGTGGAGATGGCCGAACCCGTCGACATGTCTGTGGCGACCCGGACCGTGCTCGACCAGGGGGTGTGGCTGCGTCCCTTCGGACGGCTGCTTTACACGATGCCACCGTTCACCTGCAGCGACAGTGAGATCGGACAGATCATCCAGGCGATGGAGGTGCTCGCATGATCGTCCTGGTGACCGGTACCGGAACCGACGTCGGCAAGACCGTGGCCACCGCCGCGCTGGCCGCGTGCGGCGAATCCCGTGGCCACGATGTCGCGCTGGTCAAGCCGGTGCAGACCGGTGAGTCGCCGGGGTCGGGGGACCTGGCGACGATCACCGCACTGACCGGGATCGCGGACACCCACTGTTTCGCCACCTGTCCGGAGCCGTTGGCCCCGGTGACTGCGGCACAACGCGCCGGGGTGTCGCTCCCCGGTCTGGAGGAGAGCGTGCGCCGGGTACGGGACCTCGACGGCCCGGGACGGCTGGTGCTCGTCGAGGGTGCCGGCGGGGTGCTGGTGCAGCTCGGCGACTACACGATCGCGGACCTGGCCCATGCGCTGCAGGCACCCGTGGTCGTGGTGACGACGACAGGTCTGGGGAGCCTCAACCATCTGGCCCTCACCCTCGAAGCGCTGGCGCACCGGGACATCCGCTGTCTCGGGGTCATCGGCGGATCGGTGCCTGGATCACCTGATCTCGCGACGTCCTGCACGCTGGACGTCCTGCGCGCCGGGGAGCTCGGCAGTCCGTGGCTGGGGGAGATTCCGGCCGGTGCCGGAGCGCCGACGAGTGTGGCCGCGTTCTGCGCTGCGGCGGTGGAGTGGTTGGACGGTGGCCGTCGCCTTCTCTAGACGCAATGTAAAGTATCCTGTACATTCTGACGTGTGAGTGTTACATCGCAGGATGCTGCCGAAGCGTCCAACATGGTCCGCCGCTGGCGACGCTGGGAGGAACTCTCCCAGGCGGAGCTGGCGGAACGGGTCGGTGTGTCCCGGCAGACGATCGCGAACATCGAGAAGGGCAATTACTCGCCCTCGGTCCACCTCGCTCTGGCGATCTGCCACGAACTGGGCCACACCGTGGAGCAGATCTTCGGTGACGAGCAGGAACGAGCGCAGGAACAGGAGCAGTGACCATGAGCTACGGAGATGTTGTCGTCCAGCGGGTGAGGGATTCCGTCGACGACGAGTACCAGGAGCAGATCGCCCACCAGTCGGCCAGTGTCGGGATGCAGTACAACTTCCTCGGTTCGCTGCTGACTGCTGCCGCTCTGGCCTGGATCCTGCCGGGGAACTACTCCTCGTTCAGCATGGCGGTGATGCTGGTCCCGATGCTGATGGGTACGGCCGCTTCCCAGCGATGGATGAAGCGCCGCGCCCCACGGCCTAGGTATGCACGACTGTCGCCGCAGGAATGGATTGTGGGAGTGCCGCTGATCGGTGTCATGCTCGCCGGCATCCTGGTCCGCGCGTACGACGGCGACCTCTGGACCGCGGCCGGAATGGTCACCGGCGGAGTACTGGGAGGATTCGCCGGCGCCTGGTTCGGGAATCGCGCGGCCAACTACACCAGGGCACAGGACGAACGACGACTCGAGGCCGCGCTCGAAGACTGACCGAGGACTGACCGGGGACTGACCGGGGACTGACCCGAACCGCCCCAGGTCACTACCCTGGGAACCATGAGTGAGCTACCGCAGGACCTCGCCACCGCCGTCCGGGACGCCCGCCGAGTCGAAGTCTTCACCGGCGCCGGTATGAGTGCCGACTCCGGACTCGACACCTTCCGGGACGCCACCACCGGCCTGTGGAGCCACGTCGACCCGCAGGCCATGGCCAGCATCGACGCGTGGGCCCGGGATCCCGAACCCATGTGGGCCTGGTACCTGTGGCGCGCGACGAAGGCCCGCACCGCCGACCCGAACCCCGGCCACACCGCCATCGCCGACTGGCAGCACGTGGTTGACGGGGCGGACGGGGCCGCGGGCGTCAGCGTCCACGTCACCACCCAGAACATCGATGACCTGCACGAACGCGCCGGATCGTCCAACGTCTCCCACCTGCACGGCAGCCTCTTCGCCTTCCGCTGCAGCATCTGCGAGGCCCCGGCTCCCGAACCCGAGCTCCTGCTCGAACCGGTGGAACGACTCACCCCGCCGTCCTGCACCGTGTGCGGCAACCCGGTGCGTCCCGGTGTCGTCTGGTTCGGCGAGGCACTGCCACAACGCGACTTCGCCGAGGCCGAGCAGTCCATGCAGGACTGCGACCTCGTGGTCATCGTCGGCACCAGCGGCGTGGTCTACCCGGCGGCCGGGCTGCCGCAGATCGCCGCCGCCCGTGGCGTCCCCATCGTCGAGATCAGCCCCGCCGACACCGACCTCACCCCGCTCACCACCTGGTCACTGCGCACTACCGCCGCCGAAGGCTTGCCGGCCCTGGTAGATGCGCTGGACCAGCACTAACCAGCAGGTTCTAGCTGAACCGCACCTCGTCCAGACTCAGTGCGTCCCCCGGCAGCGACTGGCCCTTGGCGATCTCGACGTAACCGGCCGCATGATGGACCAACCCCCTCTGCTCCTCCTCCGAGAGCTCCCGGCGCACCTTCGCCGGCAACCCGGCGGCCAACGACGCGTCCGGAATTTCGGTGCCCTCCAACACCACGGCACCCGCGCCGACGATCGACCCGGATCCCACAGTGGAGCCACTGAGCAGCGAGGACGACATCCCCACCAGTGTGCCGTCGCCGACGCTGAGGCCGTGGATCAGCGCCTGGTGGCCCACGGTCACGTCATCGCCCAGCACGCAGGCGGCACCGGTGTCCACATGGATCACGCTGTTGTCCTGGATGTTCGTGCGCTCACCGATACGGATCGCGCCGACATCGCCACGGACCACCACCCCGTAGAACACCGAGGAATCCGCGCCGATCTCCACATCGCCGATGATCACCGCATTCGGGGCGATGAACGCCGACTCGTGGATCCGGGGCGTCCTCCCGTTGAACGGCAGGATCAGCGGTCCGGTGGTGCGGGGGTTCTGGAAGGTAGCCATATTCCCCACTGTAACTATCTGGCGGGCACGCTGCCGCTAGTCGGCGCTAGTCAGCGAGGATCCCGGTGCCGCGCAGCCACTCGACCAGCAACAGCCGGGCCGGTTCCACGACCGCCGGCCCATAGGTGGCGGCGTCCTGCCGGAACTGCGGTACATCGACCCCCTGGTCCTCGACATCCGGGGCATAACCGTCCAACCACTGCTGGATCCGATCCGGATCCACCTGCGGGTTGAACTGCAGGCCAAGGGCATGATTCGACTGGAACGCCTGCACCGGCGAATGCTCGTCGAACGCCAAGCGCTCGATACCGGCGCCGATCGCCGCCCGGCCGTCCGGCAACTCGATCCGGTCCCCGTGCCAGTGCAGCACGGGCAGGTCCGCCAGATGACGCAACGGACCCTGCCTGCCCTGCTCGGTCAGCTCCACCGGCGACCAACCGATCTGCATCGGCCCCACCCCGGGGGCGACATCACCCCCCAGGGCCAACGCCAACAACTGCGCGCCCAACCCCACGCCGATGACGGGGCGTCCCGCAGCATGCCGGGAGCGGATCAGCTCCACGACCTCCGACATGTAGGGGTTGCGGGGGGCATCCACCCTCACCGGCCCGCCCATCACGACCAGCAGGTCGGCGTCGAGCGGACCCGGGGGAAAATCAACGCCGACATCGGCGTACGACGGGTTCAGGACGTCCTCCCACACCCCGGCGTCCTCGGTGACGACTTGGCGCAGAACAACCGTACTCAACAAGCTGGTGGTGGTCATGGCTCAAGGATACGTTCATGATGGAACCATGGCCCACCTTCTGATCGTCCACCACAGTCCCACCGAGAAAATCCACGGCATGGCGCAGACCGTCATCGACGCCGCACAGGACGCCGCCGAGCAGGTCAACGCCGAACTGCCCGCCGACCAACACCTGCGCATCATCGAACGCGACGCCCTGCACCCCGACGCCGACGAACTCGCCGAGGCTGACGCCGTCCTGCTCGGCACCACCGCCAACTTCGGCTACATCTCCGGCGCGTTGAAGCACTACTTCGACTCCACCTACGTCGAGAACCAGGGGGTCGACAAGATGTTCAGCTACTGGATCCGCGGCGGCTACGACACCACCGGCGCCGAGAAGGCGATGGAGTCAATCACCACCGGTTTCGGCTGGTCACGGGCGGCCGAGCCGGTGACGTTCACCGGCGAGATAGAACCGCACCAGGACGAACTGGTCGCCCTGGCGCAGAACACCGTCGGCGCGTGGTTCGCGAGTATCGGTTGAGTGGTTGAGCCGTTGAAATGTGGCGCGCTACTTCGCGTCGGACAGGACGTAGGACGCCGCGGCCACCCCGGCGGTCACGGTGAGCACGGCCGGCCAGGAACCGATCTTCTTCGCCAGCGGGTGAGACAGGCCGAAACCGAGGACATAGGCGCTGGTCAGACCGGCAGTCAGTGCCGGGCCACCCTTGGCCATCCAGCTGCGTCCGGCATGCACCCCGGCGGCGGCGAGAACCACGCCACCGATCGGGCGGATCCCGGTCTCCCGGGCCGTGAGCCAACCCCCGACCAGACCCAGGCTGGTGACGGCGGCAGTGTTGACATCCTTGGCGTTCTTGAGTTTCATCTCCATGACGGTCAACGGTACCCGGGTACGCTCGGGGAGGGACAACGAACCTGATGATCGACCTCGATGAACGAACCCGACGAAGGACACCATGACACGTAACAGTTCCCTCGGGATGGACACACTGATCACCCGACTGTGGGGGATCGACGTGCCGATCATCGGGGCACCGATGGCCGGACGCGCCGGCGGCGAGCTCGCCGCCGCCGTTAGCGCCGCCGGTGGACTGGGCATGATCGGGGTGGGGGCGAACACCAGCCCGGAGTGGATCACCGAGAACGCCGAGATCGCCCGTGGCGGCGGCAACTTCGGCATCGGCCTGATGGTGTGGGCTCTCGACGACGCCGTCGCCGCCACCGGACATGCCGACCAGTTCGAGGCTGCCCTCGCCGCAAAACCCACCGTGCTCTCCCTCGCCTTCGGTGACCCCGGCCCCTGGGTGAAACGCGCCCACGACGCCGGGATCAGCGTCGTCGCGCCGGTGAATACCCGACTGCAGGTGCGCCAGGCACTCGACGCCGATGTCGACGTCCTGTGCGTCCAAGGCTCCGACGCCGGCGGCCACACCGGACGCATCGGCACCATGGCACTGATGCAGAACATCCTTGCCTATGTGGCGATCCACGCCCCGGCCGTGCCCGTCGCCGTCGCCGGCGGCATCGGATCAGGACGCGGGGTCGCCGCAGCCCTCGGTGCCGGGGCGGACGCGGCCTGGATCGGTACCGCACTGCTGGGCTCACCCGAAGCGCTCGGATCCGCCGAGCTGAAGGACGCGGCGGTCACGGCGTCCTCCCGGCACACCGTGCTCACCGGTATCTACGACCGGGCCGAACAGGTCGGCTGGGACATCGACACCTGGCCCACGCGAACGGTCCGCAATGACTTCGTCGACCGTTACGCCGACGACCAGACCGTCACCGACGCCGAACTCATCGCCGCCCGGGCCCCCGGCGGCGACCACGCCAATGATGTGAAACTGCACGCCGGGCAGGGTATCGGCCTGCTACAACGCAAGGAACCCGCCGGCCACGTGGTGCGGCGGATGGCGCAGGAGGCCTCGACGCTGCTGCGTCGCTTCTGCTGAGCTTTCTCACCCTATCCCGGCAGGTCGCCGACCATGTCGCTGACGGTGGCGCGGGCAGCGTCCTCGCTGATCCTGCCCGACATCAGCAATGAACCCAGACCGTGGCCCAGGGCCATGGCGGTGTCGACGATGCGTCCGGCGGTCTCCTCGCCGAGCTCCGGAAGAGCGGTCAGGCACGCGGCGGTGAACTCCGCGGCCGTGGCATCCAGGTAGCGCTGATAGGCCGAGGCCGCCGGTTCCACCCCGGTCACCGCCATCAACTCCATTGACACCCCGACGCGGTGCAGGGCCCGGGTCTCCTCGTCGACGGGCAGGGAAGAGGCGAAGTAGCCCTCGATCACCGCACGCAAGGACGTGGCATCAGCCAGGGGGCGACGCCAGCGGGCGACGCTACGCTCCGTGGCGCGGTCGAGGGCCGCGGTGAGCAACATGTCCTTGTTCGTGCCGTAGTACTGCACTAGCCGCAGGGAGACGCCAGCCTCCGCCGCGACCTTCCGCATGGTCACCGCATGAACGCCGCCGGCCCCGAGGAGGCGGTCGACGGCGTCGAGAATATCGTCCCGGCGGGAGGAGCCGGTGGTCGTTCGCATGAAGACCAACGATAGTCGGTGCCATCAGCGCCCCAGTGCGTAGGGTGGAAGGTGCCATGAATGAGAGCAACGAACACACCCGTTGTCTGGACGTCGACCTCACCGCCACCCCCTGGCTCTACCCGGGACACTGGCCGAGGACCTCCGGCACACTGACAAACGAGGGCTTCTTCCCCGGCACGACCGGGCTCGCCGACATTGCCACTGACCTGGGACGCACCGCTGTTGTCGCGGTGGGTTCGAATGCCTCACCCGGGGTGATGCGCACGAAACTGCGAAACAACGGGGTGTCCACCATCGTCCCGTTCCTGCGGGCCTGTGTGCCCGACACCGGAACCGCCTTCACCGCCCACGTCAGCCCCCGCGGCTACATTGCCGCCGCTCCTTACCGACAGCCCGGAGTACACGCTTCCCTGTGGGTCAGCCTGCTCGACGAGGAGCAGCTGGCCTGCGTCGACATGACCGAGTCGCCGAACTACACGCGCATCCGCTGCGAGGACACGCTGATCCTCGACAACGGTGAGGAACTCGTCGGCTACGACATCTACCGCAGCAGCTGGGGGCTGGTGCCCGACCTGCCACACCACACCGGACGTGGCGAGGAGCCGATGCCGTTCACCCAACGTGACGCGCAGGAGCGCGTGCTGCGGCACCTGCGCGACAGCCTCACCGGCATGGTCCCGTCATTGCCCGACGGCTCCAGCGAGCAGGTCGTCCGGGCGATGTGGACGGACGAGGGGCTGGCACGGCAGGTGTCCGAGGAACTGCACGCCGTGGCACTGGCGGACGGCTACTAGCCGTTGAACGGTGTTAGCCGTTGTTGGCCGTTGTTAGCCGTTGTTGGCTGAGCCCGGCACGGACTGCCAGGACCCGGCGGCGAGGCTGCCGGAGGCGAGCAGGCCGAAGACACTGGCCAGGGAACCGACGACATCGGTGCTGGTGGACAGTGTGATCAGCGAGGATACCGTCGGGTTGTCGGTCGCCGATGAGGCGGAGCTGAAGCTCGGCAGGTCCTGGGCGGAGGCTGCCCCGGTGGTGGCGACGGCGGTCGCGGCGGTCAGGCCGGCGGCGGTCACGATGGCGACCAGTCGCCTGCGGTAGGTGTTCTTCGATTCAGACATGCACCTGATTATGCCCCATCAGGTACAAAGGGGTCTATGGACACTTCAACGGAGACCTCAACGCTTATTTTCGCGGCAAGCTCCACCCCGACGCTCGGCTTCATCGGCTGGGTGATCATCGGTGGTCTCGCCGGTTGGATCGGATCGAAGATCATGAAGACCGACGAGCAGATGGGAGTGCTGCTCAACATCGTCGTCGGTGTGATCGGTGGTTTCGTCGGAGGCTGGCTGCTCAGCCTGTTCGGTGTGGATGTGGCCGGTGGTGGACTGTGGTTCAGCTTCTTCACCTGTCTGATCGGCGCGGTGATCTTCCTGTGGATCCTTGGCGCGGTCACCGGGAAGAAGCGCTGAGCCACGCGTTGAACAGACACTGAGTCCGCACTGCTGGCCCCGACCGCCGTTGGCGGTGGGGGCTGAGTTATTCCAGGTCATTACAGGTCATTCCAGGTCATTCCAGGGCGGGGACATCAGGATCGTCGGTGATCTCAGCGCTGGCGTTGTCGGCAGCGAGGGCGGCGACCTCTGAGGGGCTCATTCCTTTGAACCTGGCCAGGGGACCGGAGGCGTAGGTGGTGGCGGTGTGCCCGTCGGGCCCGGTCCAGTGGATCGTGTAACCACCGTCGTTGGTGTAGCAGGTCCAGTGTCCTTCGGTCTTCGCCTGATGGTGGGCTTTGCAGAGACTCTGACCGTTGCTGACGTGGGTTGCCCCGTCACTGGTCGGGTCGGTGTGCGGGGAACTGACGATGTGGTCGTTCTCGCACTGTGACGCCGGGACGGTGCAGGAGGGGAACCGGCAGTGCCCGTCCCTGCCCTCGAGGAAGAGCTTGTCGGTGAACCGGAACCGGTAGTGGTCGGAGGTGGGGTATTCCTTGGGGTCGGTGGTGATCTCGCGGACGACCTTCGCTGCCGACTCGAGCTTGTCGGCGCTGTGGCTGTCGACCCAACCGACCCCGCCGACATAACCGGCGCCGATGCCGTGGAGTCCGTCGAGGGTTGTCCGGTACAGGTTGACCCGGATCTTCATCGTCTTCGGGGAGTCGCCGAGCAATCCTAGCAAGATCTCACCTTTGACCTGGGAACCTGTCGGCAGGCCGGGGAGTTCGGCGGCCTCGTCTGCGTCCAGCATCGTGCGTTCGCGACGCAGGCCCGCCAGCCGGTCCCGCGCTTTCGATTCGAGTGCGTCGGCGATGGCGGCACTGGTGGTCTGGGAGCCGGCGGTGAGGATGAAGGTGTTTCCCCGGCGGTGCAGCGTGGTGGTGTTCGCCTCGGCCTCGGCCGTCCGGTCGACCAGGTCAGGAGCGATGTCGAGCAGAGCCTCGTCCACCCGGTCGCGCAGGTCTGCCAGTGACACCGGGTTGGGGGATGTGACCAGCCATTCGGTGACGTGCTGGGTGACTGCAGTGTCCAGCACCGGAAGGAGTTCATCCACCGCGCCGGAGGGGACCGTGGCCAGCTGCCGGTTGATCCGGCCCCAGATCGTGTCGAAGTGCTCCACCGTCACCGTGCCAGTCGTCACCGCGCGTCCGTACAGCCCAGGCATGCGGGTAGCCAGTTCGGCTGCGTGTGCGAAACGGATGGCATCCGACCGTGAGCGTGCCCGCAGTGCCAGTGCTGAGGAAATGCGCTCACGGGGCGGCAGGCTCGCCAGGTGGCCGACGATGGTGAGTTCGCCGTTGTTCAGCACGAACTGGATGGACGTCACGTTGCTGGTGTCGACTGGGCCCGGTTGCGCCGCGGTTGTCATGCTCTCGTCCTCCCCGAAGTAGTTTCTACGAAGAACTTTACTCTCTTGCCACTGCGGAGTCAATCATATGTTCGATTTGATCTGACTCTCGCTGACGATCCGGGCGTTCTTGGCGTAAGCTCGAGGCCATGGGAACACTGAAGATCGCCCGCGTCTACGACGTCCATGCAGGATGTACCGACAGCGCAAGCAGTACCGACAGTGTCGGCAGCGCCGGCCACTACCTCGTCGACCGCCTCTGGCCTCGCGGTGTGAAGAAGGAGGATCTGCCGCTGACCGGCTGGCCCAAGGAGCTCACCCCGTCCCCCCAGCTCCGCACTGATTTCCACCACGGTGCGCTGGACTGGGATCAGTTCGGCGACGCCTACCGCGCCGAACTCGACGAACGCCACAAAGCCGGGGAGCTCGACGACATCCTCGCCGAGCTTGCCGACACTCTCGCAGACCGGGACGTCCTGTTGCTCTTCGCCGGCAAGGACACCGAGCACACCCATGCGCGTGTGTTGCAGGAGTGGGTGGAGAGCGTCCTCAGCCGCGACTGAGCAGGTCAGCGGCGATACTCACCGCAATAGTCGCCGGGTGACTCCCGCCCAGACCGTCGATCCCCACCGGACACTGGATGCTGGAGACCTCGGTATTGGTGAATCCTGCGTCCCCGAGTTTCCTCCGGAACCGTGACCATTTCGCGGACGACCCTATGAGCCCTACCGAGCCGAGCGGCCCCTGCGCTCCCGGATCCCGCTGGCGTGCCAGCAACGCCTCACACAGGTGCAGGTCCTCGCCGTGGTCGTGGGTCATCACCAGGACATGCGCCCCCGCCGGGATGTCCTCCACCTCAGCCTCGGGGAGCATGGTGTGCTTCACCCGCACCGTCGCCGGACAGTCGGCGACCTGTCCGGTCAGTGCCTCGACCTGTGCGGGTCGGGAATCGTAGAACCACAGGTCAGCGTCCTGTCGCGACAAGATCCGGGCAAGTTCGATGCCGACATGGCCGCAACCGAATACCACCACCGCCGGCGGGACCGGTTGCGGTTCGAGCAGGACCGTCACCGTTCCCCCGCAGCACTGACGGCCGTGGTCGTACGGGACCTTGTCGTTGAGCCGGAACTCCATGGTCTCCGGAGCGTATCCGGCGTCGGTCTCGAGCGTCACCCCGTTGACTGTCAGCCGTGTTGTCGTCTTGTGCGTTGTCGACTCTTCTGCAGTGGTCACGTGTGGGATCTCCTGTGACTCACGGTGGGCTGGTCGCCTGGGTCCGGACGCCACGGTGATCGCGGTCGTCGTCCGCGCCGGGGCCGTATAGCGGCCGTGTGTCCACCTCTGGCAGCCGCAGTATCGCATGACGGGATTACTGCCGTGTTACGGGTTATTGGACACGAGACTTTGGTCAGGAGATGCCGGCAGACCACGACTATTCGCTGAGGTGGGCTCCCGGGTTCTCCGGCCAGGGATGTTTCGGGTAGCGACCACGCATCTCCGAACGCACCTGCCGGTAGGCGCCGTCCCAGAAGCCACCCAGGTCATCGGTGACCGCCAGCGGACGCTGCGCCGGTGACAGCAGCTGGAACTGGATCCGTCTCCCGGCGATCTCCGGGGAGCCGTACATCCCGAAGCAGTCCTGCAGTCTCGTCGCGATGACCGCCGGGGCGTCCGGCGCGTCAGTCACCTCCGGGTAGCGGAGACGCACCGTCCGGCCGCCGGGCAGGTCCAGGGTTTCGGGAGCGTCGGCGTCCAACCGTCGGTCCCACGGCACCAGGCCGCGGAGCAGGCCGGTGAGGTCCGGTCGTTTGCCGGCCACCAGGTCAGGTACCACGAAGTCGAGTAGCTGAGCGGCATGCTCGGCATCGGCGACCGTGGGGTAGCCGGTGACGCCGTTATTGTGCAGATACTGGATACGTCGCCGCAGGTCGGATGCTGTGGCCGACCAGCTCAAGGAGGCCAGGCCGTGCTGTGCCAGGCCCGTTCGCACCGCCGCTTCCCGGTCGGCCACGGTGATGTCTTTCACCGACACCGGGGTGGCGGACAACTCGATCGCCCCCAGGGAACGCACCCGCCGGGCAGCGAACTTCCCGGACGCTCCACCGGGCGTCCAGGTACAGGTCACCGTGTCGGTGAACAGCGGGGACGCGGCGTCGAACGCCAGTTCCTGGCCGAGTGTGACCGCATCGCGGATCACCGCACCGGTGCCACCGGTGGAGGTGGCGGACGCCCCGGCGATGTCCGCCACCGCGATCCACTGTGCGTTGACGGGAATGCTGCGGGCCCGGTCGCTGCCACGCTGCAGCACCGCCCCGGTGCCGGAGGCGGTGAGGAAACGGTCACCTTCCACCCGTCGGGCGATCAACCCGGGGAAGGCGCAGGCCAGGGTGTACGCCACTGCGTCGGTGCCGCGCAGGGGTGGTTTCGCAGAACCCTTCCTGGTAGCTCCCTGCAGCAGCGTCCGGAACCGGGAGACCACCGGGTCGCGGGCGTCCGGTAGGGCGTCCAGACGTCCCGACCCGTCGTCCAGTACGGCGAGCACTTTCGCCACCGTCGTGGCGTCCACCCGCTCGGCGGCGAGCAACCCACCGCGGGCCAGCCGCGGGTCGGCGGGAATCCGGGCCAGCGTGCGGCCGTAGGAGGTCACCGCACCGGACTCATCCACCGCCCCGATGGCCTGCAGGGTGGACTCGGCGACATCGGCGGCGAGCGTGGGGAAGGCGTCCGGCAGTGGCAGGTCGGACCCTCGTGGCGAGCCCCAGCAGGCCACGTCCAACATCGCCGAGGTCAGGTCGGTGGTGAGCACCGCAGGCGGGGCGGACGCCGGGGCCTTGGCGTACTGCTCGGCGGTGATGCAGCGGTACACCGTGCCCGGGCCCTCACGTCCGGCGCGGCCGGCACGCTGGGTCATCGAGGACTGTGATGCGGTCTCGGTGACCAGCACCGACATGCCGCGGGTGGTGTTGCGCCGGGAGACCCGCGCTAGGCAGGCGTCCACCACCACGCGCACCCCGGGCACGGTGAGGGAGGATTCGGCGACATCGGTCGCCACGATCACCCGGCGGGCGTCGGAATCGGTGCTCCCGCCCACGATGCGGGCCTGCTCGCCGGGGGAGAGACGGCCGTGCAGGGCGAAGGCCTCGATGTCGTTCGCGCCCGCCAGCGCCGTCGCCACCGTCTCCGTCCCGCGGATCGTCGGCACGAAGACCAGCACGTCCCCGGTGGTGTCGGTCAGCGCGCGGCGAACCGTGGCCAGCACGGCGTCCTCCACGGCACTGCGGTGGCGTCGGTCCCGGTTGACCATGGAGTCGGCGGAGGTAGCGTAGTGGATCTCCAACGGGTGGATGGGGGAGGGGACGTCCACCACCGGGGCGGGAGACTTGCCCTCACCACCGAGCAGCTCGGCGAAGCGGGCAGCGTCCAGCGTCGCGGACATGGCGACGACGACCAGGTCGTCCCGTAACTCGCGCAGCTGGGTGACCATGGCGAAAACCAGGTCGGATTCCAGGTGACGTTCGTGGACCTCGTCGATGACCACCGCGGCGACTCCGTCGAGGTCCGGGTCGGCCAGCAGACGACGCAGCAGCACACCCGGGGTGACCATCTCGATGGCGGTGGACGCCGACACCGCGCGGTCGCCGCGGACGGTGTAGCCCACCTCGTCCCCCACGCGGTCGCCGCGCAACTCGGCGATGCGGGCGGCGGACGACCGGGCGGCCACGCGGCGGGGTTGGGTCACAATGACTCGGCCGGTGGAACTGCTGGAACGCACATGTTCGAGCACATACTGCGGGGCCAGCGTCGTCTTACCGGTGCCGGGCGGGGCCTGCACCACCGCCACCCCGCGGGAGCGCAGGGCGGTCAGCAGGTTGTCGCGTCCGGCGGCGAAAGGAAGGTCATGCACGCTGGTCAGCGTACTCTCGAGAGTCGGACGATCCGAGCCGGATCACCATGGCGATGAAGAAGACCACGAAGAATGCCCCGAAGATGGCGGCCCAGGACATGTAGTTCCAGGCACCCTCGACGTGGTTCTGCTGAGGTCCGCCGTCAGTCTGCAGGAGGTAGTTGTTGTTCATCCCGGCGATGAAGTTGATCGCCGTGAAGATCAGCAGGATCACCTGGGCCAGCACCAGGTAGTGCTGCACTGTCAGGGCGCTGCTGCCACGGAGAAGCATGAAGAACAGGATGATTCGTGCCCACGGAATGATTCCGAGCAGTGCCCACCCGCCAGACATCCCGGGGTCGTGCAGGCGGCGCCAGGCCAAGGACAGTGCCGGGATGAACAGGGCCAGCCCGGCTATCCCCATCGCCTTGTCGAGGGCCTCCGCCCACTCGTCTGCGATGTCAGGGTGACGTGCCACCCATTCCTGCACGACGGTCAGCAGGACGGCGCCGAGCGCGATCGTCAGCGCCGGGAACCAGAACTCCCGGCGGGAGGCCCGTCCCGTGAACCGGGCCCACCGGGTGAAGAACCGGCCCAGTGCCCGGACGTAGGTGGCTGAATAGTCAGGTGTGGAGAGAGGGGGTTCCTGAGTTGTCACCTCACCGACGGTGTCAGAGCGGTGAGGTCACCCTCAGTTCACGACCGGCGCAGGCTCCGCAAGGTAGCGCTCGCGGGAGTCGTCGAGCTCCTCCAGCCACGGGGTGTGGTGCACGGTCGACATCGTGCCGGTCATCACCGAGGGGTACACCTGGTCGCGGTAGGTGAGGATGTTGGTCTTCTTGTCCTTCTTCCACGCCAGGAAGATCCGGACGACCTCGTCCAGGTCGAACATCGGGTAGTCCGTGGCCTCGATGAGGTCGCGGATGTAGTCGGCCTGGAACTGCACCGCCTCCGGGTCGTCGGTGATGGCGTCGTGGCGGGCGGTCCAGGCATTGATGGACTCGGCACGTGCCGCAGCGTCCGGCAACTCGGCGCGGCCCAGAATCAGGTCGCGGACGAACCAGGCCTGGGCGTCGAACATGTTGAAGGTGAACCACTGGTCCTGGGAACCCAGGTAGTAGACCTTCGGGTTGTTCTGCCAGACCACGCCGCGGTACAGGCCGGCGGGGTAGAGGTTGTTCGGCGAATCGATGCTCAGCTCGTCCGGCAGGAACGGGTAGTGGTGCAGGTAGCCGGTGCACAGGATGACCGCGTCGTACCCGCGGACGACACCATTGGAGAAGGTCACCCGGTTGCCCTCGAAGTGGTCGATGACCGGCAGTTCCTCCATCCCCTCGGGCCAGGCGAAGCCCTGCGGCTGGGAACGGTAGCTCATGGTCACGTGCGCGGCACCCATCTTGTGGGCCTGCACGCCGATGTCCTCGGCGGAGTAGGACCCGCCGATGAGCAGGACGTTCTTGCCCGCCAGTCGCTCGGCGCCGCGGAACTCGTGGGCGTGGATGACCTCGCCGGGGAACTGGCCGATGCCGTCGAAGTCCGGCACGTTCGGGAAGCTGAAGTGGCCGGTGGACACGATCACGTGGTCGACGACCTCGGTGTGGGTCTTCCTCGCCCGCAGGTCCTCGACGGTGACGGTGAAGTTGTCGTCCTGTTCGTTGTACTGGACCCAGCGCACGGCGTGGGCGAACTTCACCTTCTCCTTCACGCCCGACTGGCTGGCGCGGCCGTCGATGTAGTCCCACAGCACCTCACGCGGTGGGTAGGACGAGATGGGCCGGCCGAAGTGCTCGTCGAAGGTGTACTCGGCGAACTCGAGGGCCTCCTTCGGGCCGTTGGACCAGAGGTTGCGATACATCGAGGAGGGGACGGGCTCGCCGTAGTGGTCGGTGCCGGTGCGCCAGGAGTAGTTCCACTGTCCGCCCCAGTCGTCCTGCTTCTCGTAGCAGACGATATCGGGTACGGGGGCACCCTCTCGTTCGGCTGCCGCGAAGGCCCTCAGTGCCGCCATGCCGCTGGGGCCGGCTCCGATGATCACGATTCTCTGCTGGTCCTGCACGTCATCCTTTCCACCCGACGGAATCTCCGTTGGATGATTCAGTGAAGTCATTTGTGCACCCGGTGAAACCAGGTGCGCATAAAATAATACAGTATGCGCATAATCTGCAGGTCGGCGGGTGTGAGGTTAGTGTGGTTGAACATGAGCTTGAAGGAGAATGCAGTTGCCCTCGCCGGCCGGATCACCGACGCTCTTCCGCTGGGGAACGGGGTTGACCAGCGTGATCTCGCGCCTGTCGGATGGTTCGCCCACGGGCAGGCTGTGGATCGGTTGACCGACAGCTTCGCCGCCGTTCCCGCCGGGCAGCGCGTCCGGTTGGCGAAGAAGACGTCCAACCTCTTCCGTGGACGCACCGGCGATGCCGTCGGGTTGGACGTCTCGGGCCTGCACGGCGTCATCGCCGTCGACCCGGTGGAGCGCACCGCCGATGTCCAGGGCATGTGCACCTACGAGGACCTGGTGGACGTCCTGCTGCCCTTCGGCCTGGCGCCCACCGTCGTCCCGCAGCTCAAGACCATCACCCTCGGCGGCGCGGTCACCGGCATGGGTGTGGAGTCCAGCTGCTTCCGCAACGGGCTGCCCCACGAGGCGGTGCTGGAGATGGACGTACTCACCGGCACCGGTGAGGTCGTCACCTGCTCGCCGACGCAGAACGCCGACCTCTACCGCGGGTTCCCGAACTCCTACGGATCCCTCGGCTACGCCGTGCGGCTGCGGATCCGGTGCGAACCGGTCGAGCCCTATGTGGCACTGCGCCACGTCCGGTTCCACGACGTCGGCACACTCACCGACGCGCTGGCCACCATCGTCGAGGAGAAGACCTACGAGGGTGAGCAGGTCGACTACCTCGACGGGGTGGTCTTCAGCCTCGACGAGGCCTACCTGGTGCTCGGTCGGAAGAGCAGTGAACCGGGGCCCGTCTCCGACTACACCCGCGAGAAGATCTACTACCGCTCGCTGCAGCACCCGGACGGCGTCCTGCATGACCGGCTGACAACCCGCGACTACCTGTGGCGCTGGGACATCGACTGGTTCTGGTGCAACCGCGCCTTCGGTGCCCAGAACCCCACCGTGCGCACCCTGTGGCCGCGTGACCTGCTGCGCTCCAGCTTCTACTGGAAGATCATCGGCTGGGACCGCAAGTACGACATCGGTGACCGGCTGGAAGCACGCAAGGGGCTCCCCGCCCGCGAGCGGGTCGTCCAGGACATCGAGGTCACCCCGGAGCACCTGCCCGAGTTCCTCACCTGGTTCTTCACCCACTGCGAGATCGAGCCGGTGTGGCTCTGCCCGATCCGGCTCGCCGACGACGAAGCCTGGCCGCTGTACCCGTTGACCCCGGACACGACCTGGGTCAACGTCGGGTTCTGGAGTTCGGTCCCGGTCGACCTCATGGGCTCGGACGCACCGGCCGGTGCATTCAACCGCGAGATCGAGCGGGTCGTCTCCGACCTCGGCGGGCACAAGTCGTTGTACTCCGAGGCGTTCTACACCCGCGAGCAGTTCGCCGCGCTCTACGGCGGGGACGCGCCGGAGCAGCTGAAGCAGATCTACGACCCGGAGGGGCGCTTCCCCGGGTTGTACGAGAAGACCGTCACCGGGCAGTAGTCGACAGTGGCCGCCACCTGACGCATAAGTAGCATATAAGTAGCATACGAGTAGTGAATGAAGAGCAGGAGAATCATGAACTTCACCCCGTTGACGGTGGGCGAGATCGTCGACAAGGTCGTGGCCGCACCCGCACCGTTCCGCATCACAGCCTTCGACGGGTCGACCGGAGGACAGCCGGACGCCGAACTGACCCTGGACATCGCCTCGCCGGATGCCTTGTCGCACATCATCACCGCCCCCGGCGACCTGGGCCTCGCCCGGGCCTACATCACCGGGTCACTGCGGGTCACCGGCGACCACCCCGGGCACCCCTACCTGATCTTCGACCACCTGCAGCACCTCTACGACCGGATCCAGCGTCCGTCGGCAGGTGACATGGTCACCATCCTGCGCTCCCTGAAGGCGCTCGGGGCGTTCCGCGTCCAGCCGGTGCCGGAGCAGGAGACCGTCCCGGGGTGGAAGAGGGCGCTGATGGAGGGACTGTCGCGCCACTCCAAGGAGCGGGACAAGGAGGTCGTGAGCAAGCACTACGACGTGGGCAATGACTTCTACGAGCTCTTCCTCGGCGACTCCATGGCCTACACCTGTGCCTACTACCCCGACGACGAGCGCACCGGCGACGATTCAGCATGGCGCTACGGCTCCTGGCCCGTGGGCGCCGATGCCCACGACCCCCTGACCGAGGCGCAGGACAACAAGCACCGGCTGATCTTCGACAAGCTCCGGCTCGCCGCCGGCGACCGGCTGCTGGACGTCGGCTGCGGCTGGGGCGGCATGGTCCGCTACGCCGCCCGTCACGGGGTGAAGGCCATCGGCGTGACCCTGTCACAGGAGCAGTACGAATGGGGCAAGGCCGCGATCGAGGCCGAGGGGCTGGAGGACTTCGCCGAGATCCGCTGCATGGACTACCGGGACGTGCCGGAGTCGGACTTCGACGCGGTCAGCGCGATCGGCATCCTGGAACACATCGGCGTGCCGAACTACCAGGACTACTTCACCTTGCTGTTCGGGAAGCTGGCGCCCGGCGGCCGCATGCTGAACCACTGCATCACCCGGCCGCACAACCGTGCCACCCGCACCGGCCAGTTCATCGACCGCTACATCTTCCCCGACGGTGAACTCACCGGATCCGGGCGCATCATCACGATCATGCAGGACACCGGTTTCGACGTGGTCCACGCCGAGAACCTGCGCCCGCACTACCAGCGCACCCTGCACGACTGGTGCGAGCTCCTGGCGATGAGGTGGGACGATGCGGTCGACCTGGTCGGTGAGCAGACGGCCCGGCTCTTCGGCCTCTACTTGGCCGGATCGGAGTGGGGCTTCGAGCACAACGTCATCCAGTTGCATCAGGTGCTCGCGGTGAGGCCCGACGCCGGTGGGTACACCGGGGTGCCGGTCCGTCAGTGGTGGCGGCCCTAGCGGTACGCTTTCACCGTCAACACCTGGTGGGTGAACCCCCACCCACCCGACGAAGGAGAGTTCTCGCATGCACCGGGCCCGTCCTGCCCTGACCGTCCTGCCTGCTGTGTCGGTCGCCTGCGCAGCGGCCCTGCTGCTGGGCGGCTGCACCATCGGCGACGTCAGCAACGACACCGATGACGTGAGCTCCCCGGCAGATCAGGACATGCCCAGCGACAAGCCGCTGCCCGACGACGGGACCCCGGCCCCCGACATGGAGGCCGAGCCGGAACCCGGTGCCGAGGACGAGGAGTCCGGCGAGCCGGCCGACACCGACCCGAACTCCCCCGGGGCCCGCGGGCTCAGCGTGGGCGACTGCGTCGCCGACCTGGACCAGCTCAGCGGGGACGGGGAGATCGACCTGGTCGACTGCGGGGAGCCGTACGCCGGCGTGGTCTACGCCCAGGCAGACATCACCGGCAAGACCCTCTTCCCCGGCAACCGGCCGATGGGGCAGGAGGCCGGGGACATCTGCGGCGGCGAGAACTTCACCGCCTACGTCGGACTCGGGTTCGGGGAGTCCTCGCTCGACGTCATCACGATGATGCCGTCCAAGGATAGCTGG
>DGYFR06203__coassemble_1724_pt1 | contig 36045 bp, 33 predicted proteins | sample DGYFR06203__metabat2_high_PE_013 | metagenome-assembled genome bin DGYFR06203 | reverse complement strand
CGATTTGGTCGATGACCTTCTCGTAGTCGTCGACGGCCCCCTCGGCGATGTCGACGCCCATCTCCTTCTGCGCCTTCATCACCGCGATCCACAGGCGACGCTCGGCGAGGATCTTGTCCTCGGCGCTCCAGATGGAGGTCAGTTCGGGGGAGGCGTATCGGTTCGCCAGGACATTCGAGATCTTCTTCTTGTCAGCCACGCCGTCCAGTATCCCATACGTGCCTGACAGGCTGCTGAAGCAGTTGACCTGCGTCCCGCTCGCCACCGCCGCAGCCGAGAATCGAGACACAAGGGTGGGGACATCCATAGGGTGACTCTCATCTACAACATCCCAGGCGGAACTCCTGAGAACGACTTGACGACCGAGGTGCACTTCACCGATCCGGAAAGGGAACCCGAGTTCGGTGGCGGTCTCGGTCACGGAGGCGGCGAAGACGACAGCCGTGCCTCTCTGAAGACCGGAATTCCCAATGAAGACATCGACCGTATCGTGGTCACGGCGACTCCCGTCAACGGCGGCACCGAGACCTGCACGCTCGACGTGGAATAAACCCCGCTAGGCCGGCTGGCAGACCGGGCACCAGTAGATCTTCCGGGCGGCCATCTCCCCGGTCTCCACGGGCGTCCCGCACACGTGGCACGGCAGCCCGGCACGCCGGTAGACGTACACCTCGCCGCCGTGGTCGTCCTTGCGCGGCTCCCGCCCCATCGCCTCCGGGGTGTGCTCGGCACGCACCGTGTCGATGCGTCCGGTCTCCTCCCCTTCGGCCATCAGTTCCACCAGGTCATCCCAGATCGCGGTGAGTTCCTCCTCACTGAGGGACTTTCCCGGCAGCGTGGGGCTCAGCCCCAACCGGAACAGCACCTCGGTGCGGTAGATACTGCCGACCCCGGGGTACAGCGACTGGTCCATCAGCAGCGCGCCGATGGGCTTCGCAGAGCGCCGGGTGCGGGCGAACACCTTCGCCAGCTTCTCCGGGTCCACCGGTCGCAACGGGTCAGCGCCGAGCTTCGCCAGCGCAGCGTCCTGCTCCGCCGGGTCGATGAGGACGCACCGTTGCGGCCCACGCAGGTCCGCGGCGACGTCGTCGGAGGCGATGCGCAACCGCACCTGGCCGCGCGGTTCGGACAGCGGTTCGAAGGTCAGCGTGCCGATCAGCCCGAGGTGGATGTGCACGATACCGGCCGGGAAGTGGATGAACAGGTGCTTTCCCCACGCCTCGGCCTCCTCCATGACACTGCCGTCGAGCATCGCCGCTTCCGTCGTCCAGCGTCCCTGCGGGGAGCTGACCTGGACCTCTTTGCCGGCGAACTCTTTATTGAGCATGCGGGCCAGCCGGTGGATGACATGGCCCTCAGGCATCAGTCACCTCACCGAGCTCGCCGCCGGTCGACCCGCCGGTGACCTCGGCGACCAGACCGTCGAAACGGACGCCGACCTGTGCCCGGGCGGTGGCCAACACCGCGGCCAGCTGAGCGTCGTTCATCCCGGCGCCGACCGGACGGTGCAGCGCGCTGGTCATGATGACGTCGCCGGAGTCGCCGGTGACCACGCTGACCACCCCGTCAGGGTCGGTGTTGACCTGGCCGCACACCGCACGCAGCCAGTCCAGCGCCTCGGCCGGGACCTCACCAGCGTCACCAAACGCCGCGCCGGTGGTGACGGTGAGCGTGCCGTCGTGCAGGGCGATGTCGGGTGCGGCGGCACCGACGGTGCGGACGTAACCGTTGCCGCGGCGTCCGGACGCCCCGTTCTCCTTAATGCTCACGGTCTCACCGGGGACCACGGCGGCGATGCGGTCGAGAGTCACCGGGTCGCCGGCGACCAGGGCGGTGCTGTCCGCGGTATCAGGGGCGTCGGAGCCACCCGTGTCGGCGTCTGCGCCTGCGTCTGGGTCCTCTCCACCCTCCGCGTCCGCGCCCTCGGACGGTTCCTCGGCCGCGTCCTCCAGCTCGACCCGTGCCGCGTCCGGGAACTGCTCGTCCAGGAACTCGGTGACCTGCGACAACCCGGCCAGCGCCCGACGCACCCACTCGTCTACCTGCGCCGGGCCCACCCCGGCCGAGCAATCCATCACGGAATCGAGGTGGACGCGGGCATCACCGTCGACGTCGAGCACCGCCACCGCCCGCGGCACCGTGTGCCGGGCATTCCAGTCGTTCAGGACGCGACGATGCTCCTCGGCGTCCCCGTCCAACACACCGTCCCAGTCGGCACTGAGCACCAGGGACAGCGGCGAGCGACCCAGGAGCACCGCGGCATCCATGTCCTCGACCTGCAGCAACAGCACCGCCCGGGTGTCTGCGTCAGTCACTGCAGCACCGTCAGCGCCTTCGGCCCCCTGCTGCGTGAAGTCGCACCCGACCCGGACCAACGCCCGACGCAGTTCTGCGGACACCTCCGCCGCATCGGTCAGCATCGCCACCGTTGAACTGGCAGTTCCGGCGGATCCGGCGGACACTGGAGCCCGGCCAGCCCGGCCAGCCCGTCCAGCCTCTCCGGCCCGACCAGCCTGCCCGGCCTGTGCCTTCTGTGCCGCCTGCGCGCGCTTGTCCCGCCGTCGTCCGAACATCTGCCCCGTCTCTCCTACCTGCTCCAGCTACTCGTCCGACTCATCTGACTCCTCCGCATCATCTGGATCACCGGTGACCTCGATAATCTGGTCCACCTGGCGGTCCACGATGTCCATCAGGATCCGCGGTTCCTCGATGCCACTGGCGGACACCCGGAAGCCGATGTCGCCGACGGTGCCGACGACCAGGGATGTCGGTTCGTCCCCACCCGGGGCCTGCGAATCACCGACGATGGTGATGACCTGGACGCCCTCGGCACCGATCACCTCGGTCTCCTCGGCCGAGACCTGGTAGGTCGTCGCCGGGGTTCCTGGGTCCGCCTCATTTTCCTGTGTGAAGGACTCGCACACCGACAGGTCGTCCGGCACCGCGAACGCTTCCGGATCGGTGGAGACCATGGCCTGCACCACCGCCGGATCGCGCTCGTCATGCGGCAGGAACTCCACCGCGGCAGTGGTGTCGGAATGCTCACGCAGGTCCATCAGCACGCTGACCGCCGTCGGTGACAATGTGGCGCACTCGGCAGGGTCGGTCACCGTGGCATCGGCGATCTCGCGGAGTTCGTCGAACTGCTCGTCGTCGCCGAGGACCTCGGCCACGTCATTCCAGCTGTAGCCGGCCGGTGAAGCCGAATCGGTGAGCATCAGGTCGGACGGTGCGGGTGCGCCGCCGGAACCACTGCCGCCGCCGCTACCTGTACCGCCACCGGCGGCACCGTCACCGTCGTCGTCACTGCCGCACGCGGTCAGTCCACCACCAGCCACCAGGGCCAGTGCCAGCCCCAGGCCGGCACCTCTGCTGACCCGGTGCGTCCTGCCTGTCGCGTTCGACCTGTTCGTCGTACTCGCCGTACTCGTCCTACCCGTCCAGCTACGCATGGCCCACCTTTGTACCCGGCTTCACTCCGGGATGCTGATCCGGCCCTCGACCGCGGCCAGACCGATGTCGGATCGGTAGTGCCCACCGGGCAGGTCGATGTTCTCCAGCTCGGCATAGGCCGCGGCACGGGCCTCCTCCAACGTTTCGCCGTGGGCGATGACGTTCAGGACGCGCCCGCCGGCCGACACCAGGCCGCCCTCACGCTCCGGGTCGTCGGCGACACCGGCAGCGCGGACGCCACGGGCCTCGTCGCCGGCAGCGGCACCGGAGATCGGCGCCCCGGTGACCGGGGACTCCGGGTAGCCCTCGGCGGCGAGCACCACGGTCACGGCGTAGCCGTCGCGCCAGACCAGCGGCCCGAGCTGGTCCAGGGTGCCGGTCGCCACGGCGTTGAGCACCCCGCCCAGCGGGGTCTCCAGCAGGTCCAGCACCGCCTGGGTCTCCGGGTCACCGAAGCGGCAGTTGAACTCCACCACCGCCGGACCTTCGGAACCCCACGCCAGACCGGCGTAGAGCAGGCCGGAGAACGGGCAACCCTCGGCGACCATCTGCTTGGCGACCGGCACGCAGACCTCGTCGACGATGCGCTGCACACCGTCGGCCGGCAGCCACGGCAGCGGGGTGTAGGCACCCATGCCGCCGGTGTTCGGGCCCTCGTCGTTGTCGCCGACGCGCTTGTGGTCCTGGGCGGGCAGCAGCGGGACGACGGTCTCGCCGTCGACCAGGCAGAACAGGGAGACCTCCGGGCCGTCCAGGAAGCTCTCCAGCAACACCGGGTTACCACCGGCGTGGACGTCGTGGACGTGGGCGATCGCGGCGTCCCGGTCGGGGGTGACCACGACACCCTTGCCGCCGGCGAGGCCGTCGTCCTTCACCACCCAGGTGGGGCCGAAGCGGTCGATCGCGGCGGCGATGTCAGCGTCCGACGCCCCCGGGGTGATGGGCTCGGCGTGGGCCGTCCGTACCCCGGCGGTGGCCATGACCTCCTTTGCGAAAGCCTTGGAGCCCTCGATGCGGGCGGCGGCGGCCGAGGGGCCGAACACGGCGAAGCCCTCTGCGCGCAAGGCGTCGGCGACACCTGCGACCAGCGGGATCTCCGGACCGATGACCACCAGGTCAGCGGCGAGCTCGCGGGCCAGGGCCACGACAGCCTCGGCGTCATCACCCTTGATCCCCGGGTGCTGGGTGGCGACACCGGCGATGCCTGGATTGCCGGGGGCGACATGCAGCTCGGTGACCTGCGGGTCGTTGGAGAGTGAGTAGGCCAGGGCGTGTTCGCGGGCTCCATTGCCGATGACGAGTGTGCGCATGGTCACCGAGTTTAACCGCTACGATCAAGAGCATGTCTACCGCACCATCAGTGTTCAGCAAGATCATCTCCGGCGAGCTGCCCGGCCGCTTCGTCTACCGTGACGAGACCGTCGCCGCCTTCCTGACCATCGAACCGGTCACCTACGGCCACACCCTGGTCGTCCCGGTCGAGGAAGTCGACAAGTGGACCGACGCCGACCCGTCGCTGTGGGCGCACCTCAACGAGGTGGCGCAATACGTGGGCAAGGCCATCGTCGACGAGTTCGACGCCCCACGCGCCGGCTACCTCATCGCCGGTTTCGAGGTGCCGCACGCCCACATCCACGTCTTCCCCGCCGCCGACATGTCCGGCTACAACCTGGCCAATGCGCTGGGGATGAACGACACCGACGCCGACGAGATGGACGCCGCCGCCGAGAAGATCCGTGCCGGCCTGCGTGCCCAGGGTGTGACCGGTGTCGCCGGTGGCTCTGTCGGCGACGCTGCCGGCGACTCTGGCGGCGACTCTGGCGAGTGAGTCACCGATGAGCGGTAAGCAGAGTGAGAGTCCGAGGCGGCCCCACATCGCCGACGACCTGATGGACCAGCTGGGCGAATCCGTCCGTGAGCAGGTGGAGCTGTCCAGGGACTTCCTCGACGACGAGACCATCGAGTCCATCACCCACGCCATCGCGGAGAACGCCGAGCTCCAGGAGCAGGCGAACAAGAAGATGAAGGAGACCGTCGGCCCGGCGAAGGCCTTCCTTGAACAGCTCTCGAGCTTCACCGACGGGGTACGCACCACCCTGGAGCTGCCGTCACGCCTGCTGCCGAAGACTCCGCAGTTGCCGGGGCGTCCTGAAAGAATCCCTATCGGTGCACGCGCCTACACCGTCGGTTGCGTCGACGACCTGTGGCATGCGAAACCGTCGCCGGAGCGTCCGTACCCGGTGGTGCTGATCCACGGCACGATCTCCTCGAAGAACGCCTGGCAGAACCTGGTTCTGACCCTCCGTGACCAGGGCTATGCCGTCTTCGCACCGGACTACGGGATGCACGGCACGCAGGACGTCCTGGATTCTGCGGCGGACATCGACGCCTACCTCACCCAGGTGCTGGCGGCGACCGGTGCCGAGAAGCTCGACATCGTGGCACATTCCCAGGGCGGACTGATCGCCCGGTACTGGATCAACGAGATGGGCGGGGCAGACAAGGTGCACCACCTGGTGACGCTGTCGGCCCCGCACCACGGCACCACGGTGCGCGGGCTGCTGGCTGAAGTGCTGACCGCCAATGAGACCACTGCCCGGGTGGCGGAGTCGGTGGTGACCCGGTTCATGGGGCCGGCCGGAATGCAGCAGGTCGTGGGGTCGCCGCTGATTGAGACGATGACGACCGGGCCGGAGACCCGCCCGGGCATCCGCTACTCGTGTCTGGCCACGCGCAACGACACCACGGTGGTGCCTTTCGAGACCGCGTTCCTGGAGGCTGACGCGGACGGGGGTGCCGACCCGGACACTGCTGCCCCGGCGCGGGTGTGGAACGCATTCGTGCAGGACCACAGGGTGGGACGCGTCCGCCACGACGAGATGCCGGCGAATGAGCAGGTCCAGGAGTTGGTCGCGAAGATCCTCGCGGAGGGCCTGTGCGACTGAGGTCGCCCCTCGCCCACTCTCCCCTCCTCCCGCAGCCCCCGGACTCCCACTCCCGCCCCCGGGTGGTTCTGCCCCTTTCCGGCCACCTGGGAGCGGGAGTTTCAGCTCCGGTATCGCTAAGTGTCCCTATTTCGGTCGTTCCACGTGTAGTGAGATGACCGAAATGGGGACACTTAGCGTCTTAGCGCCTTAGCGCCCCAAGGCCCAGCATCCCGGTACTCGCCGTCTTCCCGGAGCTCGCCCGGCGAATCGGATCGTCGCCAGCGACGGGCGCGTCCTGATCGGCGGGGTGGATGTCTCCCACCTCACCCCCAAGGCCCGTGCCGAGGTGCGCCGCACCCACGTCGGCTATGTCTTCCAGCACTACAACCTGATCCCCACCCTCACCGTCGCCGAGAACATCTCCCTGTCGCTGGAGCTCAACGGCACCTCGCGGCAGGACGCCCGCGCCACCGCCCTGGCCTCCCTCGAGGAGATCGACCTGGCGTCCATCGCCGACCGGTTCCCCTCCGAGATCTCCGGCGGCCAGCAGCAGCGCGTCGCCGTGGCCCGCGCCCTGGTCGGCGACCGCCACCTCATCCTCGCCGACGAACCCACCGGTGCCCTCGACTCGGTGACCGCTGAGTCGGTGATGGCACTGATCCGCTCCCGCGTGGACCAGGGTGCCGCCGGCCTGCTGGTCACCCACGAGCCCCGGTTCGCCGCCTGGGCCGACCGCACCGTGCACCTGCGGGACGGGAAGGCCGTGAAGTGAGCCCCGTGACATCGACACCCGAACCAACTCCGCAGTCAAACTCCCGATCCAGCGCCCGAACATCATCCCTCACCGCCAGACTGCGCCGCGCGCAGGTGGCGATGCGCCTGGCCCGTCGCGACCTGAGCCGCCACAAGATCCGCACCCTCGTCGGTGTACTGATCTTCGCCCTGCCGGTGGCTCTGACCGTCGGATTCTTCTCCATGGTCGAGAGCTACGACAAAGGCCAGGCCAACGCGCCCTTGGACAACGCCGGCTACGTCAATTTCCACGTCGCCTCCCCCGAGGACGCCTCCTTCGAGGACGGTGCAGTCGACGACACCCGCTACGAGCGGGACGCCTCCGAGTGGCTCGACACGACCGGAACGGTCCTGCGTGACATCCTCGGCGACCAGACGGACGCCTTGTCCCCCGGCCTGTTCCACACCGGCGAGGCCTCCCACGGCGACCGGTCCGGCGAGATCAGCGTCATGAGCGTGACCGACCCCGCTGACGGTGGCGATCCGATCGTTCCCGCCGGTGAGATCTTCCTCTCGAAGCAGGACGCCTACCTGCTCGACGTCTCCACCGGCGACACCGTCACCGTCGATGGTGCCGAGCTGACCGCCACGGTGACCCGCGCCTGGGGAACCTCGGCCGCCAACGCCGCCGACGTAGCGTCCGACGACATCACCGGCAGCATCCAGTGGTACTACCCGGCCGACCCGGACATCAGCCAGGACATCCACCAGGCGCTCTCCGGGTCGATATCGGAGTTGCACGCCGACGGCTACGAGGCCTGGCCCCAGGGGCCTGTCGAACGCTCCCACCAGACGATCGACTATGGCCGCTGGACGAGCCTGGACGGAGAGCTGTCCGACAACGCCGAGATGATACTCACTGTGGTCAGCGTCGCGGTGCTGATGATCCTGCTGATCTCCGCAGTGATCTCCCCGGTCTTCGCCGTCGCCGCCCGGCGCCTGCGCCATGCGATGGGACTGCTCAGTGCCGGCGGTGCCGCACCGTCCGACCTGCGTCGAATCATGCTGGCCCAGGGCGTGCTGGTCTCCGTCGCTGGCGCGGCACTCGGGCTGCTCGGCTCGGTCGGCGTCGGCGCCGCCCTCAACAGCATCATCACCCGGGGCGAGTTCACCTGGGCCTGGGACATCGCGATCCCGGTCGTCCTGGTCACCCTGGTCTGCGGCGCGACCTCCGCCCTGATCCCGGCGATCCGCGCCGGACGCGAGGACCCGGTGCAGGCGCTGGCTGACGGAGGCAGTGAACGCATGACCGGCTTCCGCAAGAGGATGCTGACCGGCATCCCCTTCCTGGTTCTCGGCGCGTTCTGCTGCCTGATCAAATATGACTTCCTGGTGCTCGGCGTCGCACTGCTGGGCATCGGTCTGATCGCAAGCGGCAGTCTGTTGGTCTGGGCGATGTCCCGGATCGGCGGTCGGCTGCCCACCACCGCCCGCCTGGCCGTCCGTGACGGCCAACGCAACCACCACCGGACCATCCCCGCCGTCGCCGCGGTTTCCGGGGTGACTTTCCTGGCCGCGTTGATGATCTCGGTGCCGATCGGCGACCCGGAACCCACCCAGTTCGGCAAGGACGTTGCGATCGTCACCGGCAGCGTCGGCGGGGACGAGACGACCTACGCCGCCGACATCGACACCGTCGCCGACAAGCTTGACGCCCGCGAGAAGACCGCGGTCTCCTCGGTCACCGGCGCGGAACGCAACGGCGAGCAGATGTACCCGTCGGCCCAGCGTCCTGACGGCTACCGAAACCCGGACGCCTACTACTACCCGGACTGGGACAACTTCGGCCCCTACACCCACGGGCTGTCCCTGCAGCAGGACGTCGCGGTGCACGATGGGTCAGCCTTCGCTGCCTTCAACCGCATCCCCACCAACGATGTCAACCGCGCCGAACAGGCCCTGGCCGATGGCAAGGCCGTGGTCGGCGACCCGGACCTCATCACCGACGGGTATGTCAGCATCGACCTGCTGGGAATGGCTTCCGTCGAGGCGTCCTCGTCGGCGTGGGCGGAGGACTCCAGCCCGGACTCCGTCCATGACACCACCATCCGGGACCCGGAGGTGATGGACAGCCTGAAGGTCCCGGCGGTGGCCATCGAGTCCGTCGCCGGTGCGTTGGGATCCCCGTTCATCTCCATCTCCCCAGCCACCGCGGAGTCTCTGGACCTGGAGGTCACCTACGAGTCCACCGTGCTACTGCTGGAGCACGATGTCTCGACACTGCAGGCCATGCTGGTCAGCTCCGGCACCTGGCCGGTGGACCACGACTTCGTTGACGTGGAGACCCCCGGGGTCGACGGTGCACGCGCGGCATTCACCGCCACCCCGATCGTCCTGAGCTGGTTGCTGACCCTGGGCACGGTGCTGCTCGTCGTGCTGTTGGCCGCCAACGAGTCGCGCCGCGACATGGCGACGATCACGGCGATAGGTGCGCCGCCCGGAACGCTGCGTCGCTTCTCCGCCACCCAGGCGGTCAGCGTGGCGGCGGTCGGGACGCTGGCCGGCGTGCTCACCGGCCTACTTCCTGCTGCCCTGTTGTGGCTGACCGGTGATCTGCCGGGCTTCCTGACTGCCCGGCAGTGGACCGGGGTCGGGCTGACCGTGCTGATCGGTCCGGTGCTGGCGTGGTTGGCCGGGCAGGCAATCGGGGCGGCGACATCGCGGGACGACCAGGTCGCCCGACGGCGGGACTAGGAGTTTCTCGCCCAGCCGTGCCATACTCATGGGATGTACCAATCATCCCAACCGCCCATCCTCAGTCGAGTGCTGAGCAGACTCCAGGCGCCCTCGGCCCCGTGGGCGGACTCGGAGATCACCGACACCGCCGGACGCTACGGCGTCGCCGGAGCGTCCGACGTACCCGGAACGTCCGTTGCGCCCGCCTCGTCCGGCGCGTCCGGCACGTCCGACCACGCCCCGATCGTGCTGGTCCACGGCACCGCCGGTAGCCGGGCCAATTTCGAGGAGTCCGCCCCGGTCATCAAGACGTCCGGACGCCCGGTCCTCTCAGTCTCCTACGGCCACCGCGGAACGACCGACATCCGCTGGTCGCTGGAGGAGATCATCGCCCAGCTGACCATCCTGACCGACCGCTACGGCAGCATCGACCTGGTCGGACACTCCCAGGGCGGGCTGCTGTCGCTGGCGGCGTCCGGCATCCTCAACGAGGCGGCGTCAGCACCCCGGATCGACCACGTCGTCGGCCTGGCCGCGGATTTCCGCGGGGTGGCCCGCCCGTGGTTCCGTCCGCCGGAGTCCCCGCTGCTGCGCAGCATCGACCGGGCACTCTGCCCTGCCTTCGCCGACCAGCTCGTCGGTTCCGAGGCACTGGCCGAGGTGCTGCCACACACCGCGACATCACGTGTGCCGGTCACCCAGATCATCACCCGCTTCGACCGGATCGTGCCGGCCGACCGGGCGGTGGCCTTCACCGCCTTCGATGAACTGTCCGGTGTGCCCGCCCACCAAGGCCCGACCCGCGTCGTCGAGGTACAGGACCACTTCCCGGACGCCCAGTTCGGCCACGCTGTCATGCCGCACCGCCCGGTCGTGGGCCAGTTGGTGGTGGACGCTCTGGCCGCCCCGCCCGTCGACCAGCGCACCGGTGTCCGTGCTGCGGTTGGCTCCGGAGTGACCGGCTGACCTATCCCCACCCCTGCGTTGCTGGACCCGGCATGTCGGAAAGGTGGGATCATTTGCCGTTCTCAGGCCCTGAGAGCAGCAGATAGTCCCACCTATCTGACATCGAGGATCGGGTCAGTGCGGGGTCGGGTCAGAGGCGAGTGCGAGAGCGGGGCGAAGCGGGGCCGGGCTGAGTCCTACGTGGAACCCGGGCCGGAGACTCAACGCCCCCAGGTGTTGGGGTTACGGCGGTCCGACCAGGGCTGCTTGTCCCCCGGCGCCGAATGCTTCGGTGTCGAGTGCTTCGGTGCGGAAGGAGACTCCTGCGCTGAGGATGGGGAGGACGAGTCGGAGTCGGTGCCCTCAGTGTCCGCTGGGTATTCACCAGCGATGTCTGCGGAGGCCGACCCGGAATTTGCGGAGTCTGACTCAGGGGTCTCGTCGACGTCCTGACCTCCGTAATCCTCGGTGAGGTCGCCATCCGGATCACTGTCGAGGTCGCCGTCAAGGTCGTCGTCGAGGTCGCCACCGAGATCATCGTCGAGGTCATCATCGAGTCCCTCGTCCGGCCAGGGCGGAAGCAGGATGTGGAAGGTGGTCCCCTTGCCCAGCTCACTCTCCACGGTGATCGTGCCGTGGTGACGCTCGATCAGTCGCTGCACGATCGACAGGCCCAGTCCCGAGCCGCCCAATGCCCGGGAACGCGAGACATCCGCGCGGTAGAACCGCTCGAACAGGTGCGGCACATCCTCCGGTGAGATGCCGTCACCGTCGTCGCTGACATCCAGTGCGATCATGTCGGCACCAGCACCGCCACCGGCACCGTCCGAACCCGTACCGTCCGATCCAGCACCCTCAGCAGCACCGTCACCAGTGCCAGCACCGCTGACCCGGCTCAGCCGGATGTCCACCGTGGCGTCGTCACCGGCGTGGCGAAGCGCATTGGTCACCAGATTGCCCACGACCTGGTGCAGTCGGGCACTGTCACCCATGGTCACCGGCACCGACCGGGTGTCGTTGTGCACCCGCACGACCCGGCCCGGGAACCCGGCGCGGGCGTTCTCCGCCGCGGCCAGCGACAGCTCCAGCAGGTCCACCGGGTCCTCGCGCATCGGACGCCCCTCGTCCATACGCACCAGAGTCAGCAGGTCCTCGACGAGCAGGCTCATGCGTCCTGCCTCATCGGCGATCCGGTCCATGACCATGTCCGGGTCATCGGTGGCGCCGGAACGGTACAGGTCGGCATAGCCTCGCACGCTGGTCAGCGGGGTGCGCAGCTCGTGGGACGCGTCCCCGATGAAGCGTCGCATCGACGACTCGGCCTCACGCGCCTGCTTCTCCGACTCATTCACCGCGATGAACGCCCCCTGGATCTGGGCGAGCATCCGGTTCAGCGCCACCGAGAGCCGACCGACCTCGGTGCGCGGCGACCAGTTCGGGACACGCTGGTCCAGGTGACCGCGGGCGATGCGTCCGGCGGTCTGCTCCACCTGGTACAGCGGCTGCAACGCACGACGCACCAGGAACATCGACGCTCCGATGAGCACCGCGAGGATCAGCAGGCTGACCGTGACCAGCATGGTGGTCATCTGGTTCATGATCTTGGTCTCGCCGTCCATCGGCAAGGCGAAGATGGTCACCTCACCGTCGTCGTTGACCACCGCCGCGGCACGCCAGGGGCTCGACGACGCCGATTCCGACGTCGCCGGCACCGTCACCGGGCTGGTCGGTTCGTCCAACGCGGAAACGTCCGGCTGCGACTGGTTGATGTTGTTGGGGCTCAACTCCGCACACGGGTCCCCGACGACATGCCAGTACAGGTCCGACGGCGGCTGCTGCTGGGTGAGGCGCTCGTAGAGGCCGCGCTGCGGGTCCTGCCGGTCGCACTTGGAATCCGTTGCGTTGATCGCCCAGCTCCGGGCGCTGAGCAGGTTCTCGTCCACCCGGTCGGTGAGGAAGCGTTGGGTCATGCCGGTGATCACGGTGCCGGACACCGTCAACCCGAGGGCGGTGAGCACCGCGATGACCAGCACCAGGGACACCCGCAGCGGGTAGTGCGACAGGAACACTCCCGGGTATGGCTTCTCCCGGGCGGTCTTCTCGCGGCTCGCTTTCTCTCGGCCGATCTTCCAGGCCCTACCGTCGGACGGGGACGCCATCAGTTACGCGGCAGCCGCAGGACGTAGCCCACCCCGCGCACCGTGTGGATCAGCCGCGGCTCCTGGGTGTCGATCTTGCGTCGCAGGTAGGAGACGTAGGACTCCACGACGTTGCCGTCGCCACCGAAGTCGTACTCCCACACCGCGTCGAGGATCTTCGACTTCGGGACGACGACCTCCGAGTTGATCAGCAGGTAGCGCAGCAGCTTGAACTCGGTGGGCGACAGGTCGACGACCTTGCCGGCCTTGGTGACCTCGTGCATGTCGTCGTTGAGGGTGATGTCGGCGTAGGAGATCAGCGAGGTGTCCTCTTCCTCCGCCGGCTGGACGCGGCGCAGGATGACCCGCAGCCGGGTGATGACCTCCTCCAGCGCAAAAGGCTTGGTGACGTAGTCGTCCGCACCGATGGTCAGCCCGTGGATGCGGTCGTCGACACCGTCCTTGGCGGTGAGGAAGAGCACGGGCGCGTCATGGCCGTCCTCGCGCAGCTTGCCGAGCAGGGTGAAGCCGTCCATCCCGGGCATCATGACGTCGAGGATGAAGGCGTCGGGACGGAACGTCTTGGCGATCTCGCGGGCCGAGGCCCCATCGGCGGCGGTACGCACCTCGAAGTCCTGGAACTCCAGACGCGCCTTGATCAGGTCGGCGATATTGGCTTCGTCGTCGACGACCAGGACCTTGACGGGGGCGGTGGAGTTGGTGGAGTGATTCGCGGTAGGCACGTTCATATCTCCCTAGTCTGGCCCGGAAATCCGGGGACTGCATGGATGTCACATCCAGAATACCTGTGACTTCGATGATTGTTCGGTGCCACAGCGCCCCAAAACGTGACTGCACCATTGCAGCCCCCCGTTACATGATTCGGGCATGTGCGTCTGGCTAATGAACTATCACGCGGAGTAGGATAGGCCGCGTGAACATTCGTAAGGCACTCGCCGCTGTCGGCGCCACCATCATCGCGACCGCCGGAATCGCCTCCGTTGCGTCTCCTGCCGTCGCTGCCCCCGCAGACCCCTCCGCCGCCATCTCGGCGAAGACTTCCGACCTGCGCACCACCGTCAAGAACACCGGTATCGAGCTGCCTGCCCCGGATGAGATCGACAAGCTCATCCGTGACGGCGCGCTGGACGCCCACGATGCCGCCCTGCTGCAGTCCGGCAACGTGCCCGCACAGTTCCGCGACGCCTACGAGCAGGGCGTCCGCGACCTGACCGACCTCGTCGCCCCGGGTGCCGTCCAACAGCGTGAGGACGCCCGCGCCGCCGAGCGCCGTGCCGCCGCTGAGCGCCAGGCTGCCGCGCAGCGTCGCGCCGCCGCTGAACGGCAGGCCGCCTCCACCCGTAACACCCCCTGCCCGGCGGACGCCCGCGTGTGCGTCGACATCAACGGCAAGCGCACCTGGCTGCAGCGTGGCGGCTCGGTCTCCCACGGCCCGGTCCCGATGTCCCCGGGCGCTCCCGGCCAGGACACCCCGCGCGGCACCTTCAGCGTCCAGTACAAGGTGAAGGACGAGGTCAGCCGCGAGTTCAACAACGCCCCGATGCCGTACGCGGTGTACTTCACCAACAACGGCCACGCCTTCCACCAGGGCACCCTGAACAACCTCTCGGCTGGTTGTGTGCGTCTGAACCAGCAGGACGCGATCACCTACTTCAACGCCCTGCAGCCCGGCGACAAGGTCTTCATCTACTGATAGCCTGGTCCGCCGTGACTGCTTCACCGACACCACAGTTCCGCTACCGCCGCGCCACCGGCGACGACCGGGACATCCTGCGTGCCATGTACATCCTCACGGACCAGTGGGGCGACGAGTCCCGTCCGGTGAGCGAGGGGATCGACGAGGAACTCGCCGCCTACGTGGACGCCTGGACCCCGCAGCAGCCGGGGGTCATCCTCGAGCGGGTCCCGGGGGATGATTCCGCGGAGGATTCCGCTCCGGACTCTGCTGCGGACTCTGGCGACGTCCCCACCGCAGTGGGTGCCGCGTGGCTGCGTACCTTCACCTCTGAAGCACCCGGGGCAGGCTTCGTGTCAGACGACTACCCCGAGGTGGCCATCGCGCTGCGCCCCGAAGTCTCCGGCCACGGCCGCGGCACCGCGCTGATGCAGGAAATGCTGCGCGTCGCCCGTGAGGAAGGTTTCCCCGGGGTCTCCCTGGCCGTTGACGTGGGCAATGACCGGGCCCGGCACGTCTACCGCAAACTGGGCTACGTCGACAGCACCGTCAACGGCGGCTACGACCCGTCCGGCAGCTGCCACGTGATGGTCTACCGGTTCGACTGATTCACCGCTCCACCCGGGCGACGTGTCCTGTCCTCTATCGCGGTCAGGACGTTCTCCGCACTGATCAGGCACATCGGCACCCCCACACCCGGAGTGGTCGTGGACCCTGCGTAGTACAGGTTCGACACCGCCCGGGAGTGGTTCGTCCCACGCATGAACGCCGACTGGGTCAGGGTGTGCGCCAGACCCAGCGCCCAGCCATGCCAGGAGTTGTAGTCGGTGGCGAAGTCCTTCGGCCCCAGGGTGGAACGCGCGCAGATCCGCTCGGCCAGGTCAGGGATCCCGGCCCGCTCGGCCACCAGGTCGATCGTGGCATCGGCGATGGCCTCGACGTCGCGTTCGGTGATCGTCGGGTCGGCGGGGCAGGGCACCAGGATGAACAGGTTCTCGTGCTCCTCGGGGGCGACGTCCGGGTCGGTGGCCGAGGGGCGGCAAACGTACACCGAGGACGATGCCGAGGACGAGGCAGAGGACGAGGCAGAGGACGAGGCGCCCCCTCCCCCGAAGACGGCGGCGAAGTCGGGCGTCCAGTCATCGCTGAAGAGCAGCGTATGGTGCGCCAACTGCGGTAACTCGCCGCGCACCCCGAGCATCACCACCACCGCGCCGACGCCCGGGTTGATCCGCCGCCAGTGCGCCTCCGGATAGGTCTGCACCCCGCGGGCCAGCATCGCGGTCTCGGTGTGGTGCAGGTCAGCGGCACTGACCACCGCATCGGCGTCCAGTTCGGTGCCATCGGCCAAGACCACACCGGTGGTCCGCGCGGTGGCACCGGGCAGCCAGGACGTCAGACGTCCCAGCCCCGGCACCCGGCGCAGCGGGTTCGCGCGGTCGCTGTCGGTGCGGATTCTCGCGACCGGGCAGGACGTCCTGACCTCCACGCCGTTGTCCACGGCGAGCCGGCGCAGCGACTCGACGACGGCGGCGAACCCGCCGAGCGGGTACTTCACGCCCTGCACCAGGTCGGTGTAGCTCATCAGCTGGTAGAGCGCCGGGGTCGTCGCCGGCGCCGAGGAGAGGAACACCGCCGGGTACGACAGGATCTGCCGGGTGCGCGTATCGGTGAAACGGTCGTTGACCAGGGACTGCAGCGAAACGGTGAGTAGCTTGGCCAGGCGTCCGGCGCGGGCGAGCACCTCCCGGCCCAGGAAGGGCGCCGGGGAGGAGAAGGTGGTGTAGAGGAAACGGTCGACGGCGAGGCGGTAGGTGTCGCCGGCCTCGGCGAGGTAGCGGCGGACCTTCTTACCGGCACCGGGCTCCAGGGACTCGAAGAGTTCCGCGACCTGCTCCGCACCGACCGGGACGTCCACCGGGTCACTGCCCCCGGAGAGCACCCGGTAGCCCGGGGCGAGGTCCACCAGGTCGAGCTGCTCGGCGGTGGACGTGCCCATCAGCTCGTAGAAGCGGTCGAAGGCCTCCGGCATCAGGTACCAGCTCGGCCCGGTGTCCCAGCGGAACGCGGGGTCGGCGCCGATCTGGGCACCGGACAGTGAGCCGGCACGTCCTCCGACGGTGTCATTGGATTCCAGCAGGGTGACCTGGTGGCCGGCGCGGGCGAGCAGACCGGCGGTGGCGAGCCCGGCGACACCGGCACCGATGACGATGATCCTCATGAGCTCCTCCGCCTGACCCGTGCCACGGCCTTGGCGGTGACCAGTGCTTTGCGTGGCCCCGACACGCGGATGCGGGTGGTGTCGAGAGTGTCCGGGTCGCTGGCGCGGATCTCAGCGGCGAGTTCGGCGTAGAGCGCGACGGCGGCTGCGACCCCGGCGCGGGCCCCGCCGGGCAGGTGGGCGATGCGCTCGCGGGCGGTGTCGAGGTCGGCCTCGATGTCGTCGAGGATCCGGTCGCGTGTGGGGCCGGTCAGCGGGCCGTCGGTGAGTTCGGGCAGGTAGATGCGTCCGAGTCCGTCCTGGTCGGCGCCGAGGTCGCGCAGGAAGTTGACCATCTGGAACGCCCGGCCGAGCGCGACGGCGCCGTCCGCGAGCCAGGCCCGGTCGGCGGACGTGTCCTCGTAGGCCAGGAAGATGTCGAGGCACATCAGGCCGATGACCTCGGCGGAGCCGTGGATGTAGGACGCCAGGCTGTCTGCGTCGTGCACGGTGACCTCCAGGTCAGCACGCATCGAGGCGAAAAAGGCGACCATGTGCTCCGGGTTGATGCTGCAGCGGGCGGCGGTGCCTGCCCAGGCGTGCAGGATCGGGTCGGTGAAGAACGGTGCAGCGGTGCGTCCTGTCGCGGTCGCCCCACCGTCCCCCGGCGCAGCCGTCCCGCCGTCCCCCGTCGCGGTGAGCACGCGGGCCTCGTAGTCGTCCAGAATCTCACGCACCTCGTCCGGCGACGCCCCGGCGTCCGACGCTGCCCCGTCGACGATCTCGTCGGCGATGCGTACCACCGCATACAGGTTGCGGATCTCGCGGCGGACCGGAGCGGCGAGCAGGCGGGTGGCCAGGGAGAACGAGGTGGAGTAGCCGGCGATGACGTCGGCGGCGACCCGGTCGGCCAGTGCCGAGTACGGGTCGGAGGAGGTGCCACTGCGTGAGGCGTCAGGCCAGGTCATCACACAGGCAAGGGTACAGCGGGCGCCCGCGCGGGAGATAGCCGGACCGACCCTGCACAGGGGTTCGCTCACACCTTCGGGAACCAGAGCCACATCGGTGCATCGGTCGGGATCGTCTCGTCCTCCCTGCGGAAGCGGCGCAGATGCTGCAACTCGAAACGCACCGCGTCCGCCACCTCGTCCGAGACGTAGTGCGGCGCGTGTTTGACTGCGGAATCCGGGTACCGCAGCAGCAGGTACCCCCACCGCGTGGCCTGATTCCCCTTGCACCGGTCCCTGGCGAAATCCATCCGCTTCGCCTTCGCCTCCCCGTGGTAGGCCCAGCTGTCGATCTCGATGAGCAGCCGCACCTCCGGGATCATGATGTCCCAGCAGTATCCCCGCACCATCGCGTTCGTCTCGATGGTGATCAGCCCCGCCTCCAGTTCAGGACGCAGCGCCGAGCGGATCAGCTGCACCGCCTGCGTCTCCAGGTTGCTCGCCGTCCCGATGATCGCCTTCGATCTGATCGCCGCGAGACGCCTGCGGCCGGTGCGTGACAGGTGTGCGGCGTCCTTCTCGAAGTTCTCCGTCCCGCGGAGGCCGGAGTAGCCGCGTTCCAGCACCCTGACCTGGTCGGCGGGGTTGTCCAGGTCCACCGCGGTCTGGGCTGCGGTGGTGGCGTCCACACCCCGGACGCTGGTGACGCTGCCGGCGCGGCCCGTGCCTGGTCGGCGGCGGCGGATGGTGATGAGGTCGTCGTTGTGTCGCCGCGACGTGCGACACGCCGTCGCAGGCCACTCCATGGGGAGTGCATAGTGGAGGTACGCCGCCGTCCTGCCGGTGAAGACGATCCCGGGGTGGGCGAGGGCGAGCGCGCGCAGCACGACGTCCGTATCCATCGTCGTGGTGTAGACGCCACGCGCAACCCGGTGGAGTGTGTCTCCGAGCGCCCGGCGGGTCCTCGCCTCGCCCCAGCCTGCGTCCTTCAGTTCGGCGGTGGTCCAGATCTTCTTGTCCCCGTGCATTGTCCCTGTCCCCATTTGTCCCTTGCCCCTCGCCCCGGCGGCCCCCTGCCGCACGGTTGGACGCCACACTACCGGAGGGTGTCGCCCAGTGTCCCCGATTCGCCCAGTGTCCCCGGTTCGCTAAGTGTCCCCGATTCGGCCAGCCCGAGTGTAGTCAGGCGACCGATTTGGGGACACTTAGCCACTACCCACCTCAGCTGTGCGGAGCCTCCCCCAACCGCGCCTCGAGCTCGGCGATCCGGGCATCGCGCTCGGCAACCTTGTCCTTCAGCTCGGAGATGTCGGCCCGGTACAGGTCGAGTCGTTCGTCGACCTCCTCACGGGTCCAGCGCGGGATAATCTGCTTGGAGCAGTTCGCGTCCGAGGCGACGACGTCCACCACCACGGCGCGCTCGATGACACCCTTGATGAACTGCTTTCCCAGGTCACGCAGCTCGGCGATGAGCTCCGGGTCGTCCTCGGCGTCGACGGTGCGGGCATGACCGAAGACCTTCACCCGGGAACGGGTGGCGAAGTCGATGAAGAACAGGCACACGCGGTTGTCCCGGTCGAGGTTGCCGGCGGTGACGAACTGCCGGTTGCCGGCGAAGTCGGGGAACATGATCTGCGAGCGTCCGGCGGTCGTCCTGACCTTCACGAAGCCGGACGGCCCGCCCTTGTGCTGCACATAGGGCCAGCCGGTCCCGGTGACCGTCGACATGAAGAACATGCGGGTGTTGCGGATGAGCTTGACGTCGCGGGCGTCGAGCTCCGCGCCGGACGCTCCGGTGGTGTCCACCCGGTTCGCCACCCCGCGGGCTTCCTGCCGGGCCTTCACGAAATCGTCGAAGGCGATGGACGCGTAGTTCGTCGGTTCATTCATGTCGTCATGCTCCACGCGGTTCATTGTCCCACCGGAGTTCAGGTCGCCACGGAGCGGGTGTGCGAAGTGGGAGCGCCGTCCGAAAGGACGGCCCCGCCGAGGAAGGGGCAACGTCCTACGACGGGTCCTGGAGAACTCGGTGGCCCGAATCATCGCGAACTATGTTCGAGATGGCATCGACTGGCTGTTGAATCTCTACGGCCGAAGCGGGTGACCAGTCTGTACAGGGCAGGCCGCCCGCTTTCCATGTGGTGATGAGGGCGGCTCATCAACGTTCAGATTACGCGACCCCTACCTGCGAAGCCATGCTCATTGTCGCTCCAACCAGGCGTTGATGCCGCCGGGGAGATCGGCGCCGCCGATGCCGGACGCCGCGAGAATCTCCAGCGCCTGCGCCGAGCGCACCCCGGCCGCACAGTAGACCACGAGGGGACGCCCGCTGTCGGACGCTTCGGCCGCCAGGTCGCGAGCCTCGTCCGGCAGGTCAGGGGTTGCCGGGTTGGACGCTGCGCGCAGCGCGGACAGCGGCACGTTCACCGCACCGGGGATGCGGACGGTGGCGAACTCATCGGGTTCACGGACGTCCATGAGCACGGCGTCGGTCAGGTCGGGAAGGTCGCTCAAGGCGGGACCAGCGGTGCCGGCAGCACCGTCAGCGCCGGCGGAAGCTGCAGCACCGGCGGCGAGGTCAGGGCCGCCGTCCGAGGGTTCCACCGCGAGCTCCTCGGCGACCGGCGTCGCAGCGTCCCGAACGCGGGCGGCAACGGCGGGGTCGGCGGCCAGCGGAATGTACTCCCAGCGTCCGGACAGGCCGTCGAGGTAGCCGAGCTCCCCGGCGAGCGGCTGGCCGACACCGGTGAGCACTTTCACCGCCTCCAGCGCCATCGCGGTGCCGACCACGCCGACGACGGGCCCGAGCACCCCGGCCGCCGAGCAGGACGGCACCGTCCCGGCCGGCGGAGGCGTGGGGAACACGTCCTCGTAGACCGGGCCGCGCGAGCCGTCGGCCAGCGTCGCACCGAAGACCGAGAGCTGCGCGTCGAAGCCCAGGATCGAGGCCCACACGTGCGGGATCCCCAGCACCGCGCAGCCGTGGGAGGCGGCGTAGCGGGCAGCGAAGTTGTCGGCGCCGTCGAGCACGACATCCGCACCGCGCAGCAGATCAACAGCATTATCGGCGGTCAGCCGCTCGGTGACGGTGTGCACGGTGAGCTGCGGGTTGCGCGCCAGCATCTCCCGGCGTGCCGAGCTCACCTTGGTCTCCCCCACCGCCGCGTCGGTGTGGATGACCTGGCGGTGCAGGTTGGACGTTTCGACCTGGTCGTCGTCGATCACGGTCACCGTCCCCACCCCGCAGGCGGCGAGGTAGAGCAACGCCGGGGAGCCGAGGCCGCCGGCGCCGAGGACGGCGACGTGGGCGTCGGCGAGGGCTTGTTGGGCGTCCATCCCGAAGCCGGCGAGGGTGATCTGGCGGCGGTAGCGTCCGATGTCGACACTCACAGGCCCACCCACCCGGTCGAGCCGTCGGTGTGTTCCTGTTCCTTCCAGATCGGTACATTCGCCTTGACCTGGGTGGCGAAGTCGGCGATGGCCTCGAAGGCCTCCCCGCGGTGGGCGGACGCGACGACGACGAGGAAGGCCATGTCGCCGATGGCCAGCGACCCGGTGCGGTGTTCGGCCCACAGTCTGACCTGCGGGTACTTCTGCACCGTGGCCTCGGCGATCTGGGCGAGGATGTCCGCCGCACTGGGGTGGTGGGTGTAGTCGAGGCTGGTGACCCCGGCGCCGTTGTCGTGGTCGCGGACAACGCCCTCGAAGGTGACGACGGCACCCATGGCGTCGGTCGCGGTGTCGGCCTTCGCCGCGGCGAGGTGGCCTTCCAGCGGCTCGGCGGAGATGGCGGTGTGCACGACCACGCCGGTCTGCTCGGCGACGTAGGCGGGGTCGGCGTTCACTGCAGCGTCACTCATGGTCGCCGGCTCCTTCCAGCTGGGCGATGAGGTGGTCGAGGACCGGGTCGAGCACGGCGATACCGTCCTTCACCCCACCGGAGGAACCGGGCAGCGTCATCACGAAGGAGCGTCCGACCACCCCGGCGACCCCGCCGGAGAGCAGTGCGGTGGACACGCCGTTGTCCACGCCGCGATGCTGGACGGCGGCGACGAGGCCGGGGAGTTCGTGCTCGAGCAGCGGTTTGACGGTGGCGACGGTCCGGTCGGTGGGGCTGATACCGGTGCCGCCGGTGGTCAGGACGATCCGGGGCAGCACCGGGTCGTCCAGCAGTTCCGGCAGGGCGGTGGGGATGTCGGCGTCGGCGATGACGGTGGCGTCGTCGACCTCGAGGCCGCGGCTGCGCAGCCAGTCGACGAGGACGGGGCCGGTGCGGTCGGTGTAGTCGCCGGACGCCGCGCGGGTGGAGGCGACGATGACCAGCGCGCGGGTGTGTTGTGTCTCAGTCATCAGCGCACATCCCAGTCGCCGGACTTGCCGCCGGATTTCGCGAGGACGCGGACGTCGTCGATGACGGCGTGTTTGTCGACGGCCTTGATCATGTCGTAGACGGTCAGGGCAGCACTGGTCACCGCGGTGAGGGCCTCCATCTCCACGCCGGTGACACCGCGGGTCTTCACTGAGGCCTCGATACGCACGGCACCACGGACGTCGGCGTCCGCAGCGTCCGCGGCGTCCGCGGCGTCCTCCCGCGCGAAGTCGACGGTGATCTTGCCCAGCGGCAACGGGTGGCACAGCGGGATGATCTCCGGGGTCTTCTTCGCTCCCATGATCCCGGCGACGCGGGCGACCGGCAGGGCGTCGCCCTTCGGCAGACCCTCGTGCGCGCCGTCGGCGGGGGCGAAGATCATGTCGAGGACGTCCGGACGGGTGATGACCCGACCGGTGGCCACGGCGGTGCGGCTGGTCTCGTTCTTGGCGGTGACGTCGACCATGTGGGCCGAGCCGTCCTCCCGGACGTGGGTGAGGTGGGCGTTCCCTGCGGTGCCTGCGTTCCCTACGTTTTCAGCGCTGCTCATAGTTCCCCAGGTTACGCGGTGGCCAACGGTTCGATGTCCGCCAGCCGGTCTCCTAGTGCCTGGTGCCCGATCCGCAGTTCGTAGTTGGACCGCAGGTCCATCCAGAACTCCTCGGAAGTTCCGAAATACCTGGCGAGCCGGATCGCGGTGTCCGCGCTGATACCCCGCTTGCCGTGCACGATCTCGTTGATCCGTCGCGGCGGAACCCCGATGGCGACAGCGACCTTGTGCTGGGTGATTCCGAACCCTTGGATGAAATCCTCGATGAGGATCTCGCCGGGATGGATCGGTTCGATCATGTCCTCGCCTCCTTCGCTCACTGTGACCACGTTGCCAATGCATAACGGACTCCGTCATTAACGCAATGCGTTATATTCCTCCCATCCCGACCTACCCCGTCAGGTCCTTGAAGTACCGCGCCACCGGCCAGCGCTTGTACCCGTTGGCCCTGTAAACCGCACGGGCCGGTGCATGCCCGGGATCGTCACCGGTCTCCACCATGACCATCCGCATACCTGCCTCCCGGATCCGCTGGTGCGACCGGTCCAGCAGCACCGAGGCGATCCCCTGCCGCTGCACCTCCGGGTCCACGACGATGACATGCACCTCACCCATCGAGTCCTCGGGGTGGATCCGGGTGACCACCCACCCGACGACCTGACCGTCCAGAAGCGCCACGTCGACCAGCTCGGGCGCCTCGTCCACCACCTGCGCGAGGTCCGCCCGCTGCCGACTCTCCCACCCGTCCGGCCAGAAACTGTCGTAGACGAACCGCGGCACGGCGTCCCGCAGCTGCCCGAACACCGGCGCCCAGGACCGCAACGCCAGCTCCAGCATCTCCTCCCGGTAGGCGTCGGAGTAGTCGACGACGGTCACCGCGGCACGCTCATCAGTCATGGTGTGAAGCCTAATGACGAATCCCCACCACCCGCGCCGCCTACACTGGTGCACATGGTTGAGATCCACTACTTCGCCGCCGCGCGGGCCGCCCGCGGCGTGGCCCAGGAGACGCTGCCGGACCCCGGGAGCACTCTTGCCGACCTGCTGGGATCGCTCGGCAGCGCGCACACCGACACCACCGCCGGCGGCATGACGCTGGCCGAGGTCTTCGGACGCTGCAGCTTCCTCGTCGACGGACGCACCGTCACCCACCCCGAGGCCGCCGCGACCGCCCTCGACGGGGTGCAGCGTGTGGACGTCCTCCCGCCGTTCGCAGGAGGATAACGGTGAGCATCCATTCCATCATCATCGCCGGTGGTGAGGGGTCCCGGCTGGCGGCCTCGGCGCCGGAGGACACCCCGGCCAAGCCGCTTCTCGCAGGACGCGACGGCGTGCGGTTGATCGACCGCGTGCTCGCCGCTTCTGCCGAGGTCGCCGGCGTCCGTGTCGTCGTCGCCGGGGAGATGGAACTCCCCGATGGCGTGATCCGCCTGCGCGAGGATCCCCCGTTGTCCGGACCCGCCGCGGCCATCGTCACCGGGGCCCGGGCACTGGCCGAGCGGGAGGACACCGGTGATGAGGACCTCGTCCTTCTGCTCGCCGCCGACCTGGTGAACCCGGGTCCGGGGATCACCGCGCTGCTCGACGCGGCGTCGGACTCTCGATCCGACACTGACCCCGACGGCGCCATCGCGACCGTCAACGGGCGCCTCCAGCCGCTGCTGTCGACCGTCCGCCTGGGCGCACTGCTCACCGCCATCGGCGACGACGACTTCCGCGACGCCTCCGTGATGCGACTGCTGCGCCGGATAACCCTGGTGGAGGTCGAGGTCCCGGCCGCCACCGCCGCCGACGTCGACACCTGGGACGACTGGACCGAACACCTCCGCCACCAGCCGGCGACCTGGCAGGACGCCCGGACCAGCATCGCCGACACGGTCGCCACCATCGTGGCGCGCCCCGGACGCACCGAGGAGAAGACCGGAGCGTCCCGCACACCGGCTCCCGGCGACGTGCTCGCCGCGGACGTCCTGTCCCCGATACCTGTGCCGCACTACACGTCCTCGGCGATGGACGGGTTCGCCGTCAGCGGCCCCGGACCGTGGACGCTGCTGGCCGCCACGCCGACCAATGCCCGCGGGCGGAACCTGCACCGCACCGGTGGGACGCTGGAGCCAGGTCAGGCCCTGCCGATCCTCACCGGGTCACTGATCCCCGAAGGCGCGACCGCCGTGGTGCGCTCAGAGAACGCGCAGGTCACCGATGATGTGGTGACGGCCGAGACCCCGGAGGAGGGCCGTGACATCCGCCCGGCCGGCCAGGAGTGGGACGCCGGGTCCGTCCTGGTGACCGCGGGGACCCGGCTGACCCCGCGGCATGTGGCGATGCTGTCAGCCTGCGGGGTCGACACCGTCGAGGTGCGCCAGGCACCACGGGTGGCCTGCGCATTCACCGGCAATGAGGTCATCAGCCACGGCGTGCCCGGCCCCGGCGAGGTCCGCGACGCCTTCAGCACCTCCTTCCCCGCCCTGCTGGGCGCGTGGGGTGCCGAGGTGACCGTCGCCGACCGGCTGCCGGACGACCCGGTCGCCGTGGAGGACTGGCTGCGTCGGCCGGACGTCCGGTCCAGCGACATCGTGGTGATGACCGGCGGGTCAGGACGCTCCACCCAGGACTTCGCGCGCCGTTTCATCAGTCGCGCGGCCGAGGAGGTGCTCGCCGAGGAGGTGGCCTGCCAGCCGGGGCATCCGACGCTGATCACCCGGCGCGCTGACCAGCTGATCATCGGGGTGCCGGGCAATCCGTTCGCCGCGCATGTGGCGCTGCATTCCTTCATCGCACCGGCGGTGGAGGTGTTCTGCGGTACGACCGTCGAGGACGCGGTGGCGACCCATCCGGCGACTGCATCCACCGGGGCGTCCGGACGGATCGGCGCGCTGCGTCGGGACCGGGTGCGGCTGATGCCCGCGACCTTGGATGAGCGCGCCGCTCACGACTCCACTCCGGCGCAGGTCACGGTGACTCCGGTGGCTGGTTCGCACTCCCACATGCTCAGCGGTTATGCCGCGGCGGATGTCCTGATCGTCGTCCCCCGCGACGGCCTCGAGCCCGGCGACCCGGTGGAGTACCTGCCGTTGTAGACACCGGTAGGACCACCCCATCGCTCGCAGCACGGCCACCCCTGTCAGAAAGGTGGGATCATTTGATGGTTTTCCGATCGGATCCCGACGGTTCATCCCACCTTTCTGACATGCAGGGGAAGCCTTAAGCACTTTTATCTTCCGGGCCACCCTCAGTCGACGCTGCTACGCCCGCCAGACCCGCTTGCCCAGCACCAGCCGGTAGACCTCGGCAATCACCGTGATGACCGCCGCCCCGGCCATCACCGGCGTCAGCAGGAACATCCACCCCGGCTCGGTGAGCATCACCAGGATCGGCATCGCCGCCGCCGGCGGGTGCAGCACCCTCAGCCCGGTCATCAGCATCACCCCCACACCGGTCGCCAGTCCCATCGTCCACCACGACGCCGGGGCGATCTCCAGCATCGCCAGCCCGGCGGCCGTCGCCACCAGGTGCCCGCCGAGCATGTTGATCGGACGCGACACCGGCGCCGACGGCAGCACGCAGATCAGTGCGCAGGACGCCCCGAAACTCGCGATGAGCAGGGGATGGCCGGTGAGTTCGGCAATCATCCCCAACACACTGACCGCCACGATCACCCCGACCCCGGACAGCAGGATCGTCCCCAGCGACATGTGGGGCTGGGCGCGTCGGAACCTGTGCCACCAGCGGCTGTCGGTGTGCTTGTCGGCGCCCGTGTCAGTGCGTGAGTCAATAGCAGGAGTCACTACTGCGCACCTCCCTCGGACGCATCAGTGTCGTTCCCAGCCGCCAGCATCACGGCGACCGCGTCGTCGAGCGCGGCAGACATCGCCGGCAGCGGACGAGACTCCAGCCGTGCCACCGCCAGTTCCAGGTACACCTCCGGTTCGACCAGCCGACGGGTCTCCCACCGGGAGGCGGGCGCGGTGTGCTCCGGCACCACAGCGAGCCAGCGTCCGGTGGCGGCCAGGGCCTTGAGCAACTCCACCGACGAGGCCTCCACTCCGGGCGTCACCGACAGCCCGGCCCCTGCCTGGGCCCGGTCGAACTCGCGGCGGGCCACGGTCCCGTGACGCAGCAGGGCCAGTGGGAGTTCGGCCAGTTCAGCGCCGGTGATTGTGGCGGTGCTCGAGGCGGCACCGGATGCCCTGAACGCCTCCGGGTGCCCGCACACCGCCCAGCTGGTGCGTCCCAACCTGGCCTGGTGCAGCGCACCAGTCTCCGTCGCTGCCCCTGATCCCGACGCCGCGGCCGGGTGGACGATACCGGCGTCCAGGTCATGGTTGAGGATCTGCGAGCTGATCTGTTCGCTGGTCAGCCCGCCGATGAGCTCCACCTTCACCCCGGGGTGCAGCTCGGTCAGGTGCGCGATCAGCGTCGCGGCCTGCTCGGTACCCGCCGGGATGGTGCCGAAACGCAGCGTGCCCTCCAGCGTCCCGTGCCGACTGGCCATGTCCTGCTCCAGGGAGCGCTGTTCGGCGAGGATGCGTCGGGCGTAGTTGAGCACGACCTCGCCCTCCGCAGTGAGCCCCTGGTAGGACGCCCTGCCCCGACGCACCAGCGGAAACCCGACCTCGGCCTCGAACTTGCGGATCGCCTGGGAGAGAGTGGAGGCAGAGACGAAGCACGCGTGGGCGGCGCGCCCGAAATGCTCTTCGCGGGCCAGCGCGTCGAAGTAGGTGAGGTGTATGAACTGCATGCCGACAGACGCTACCGTGCCACCCATCACCGCCACTACCTGCGGTGTGAGTTCACGGTGATTAATTCCGAACAACTGTGAGCCATAGGCTCATGCCCCAGGTGGAACCCGGCAGCACATGTCGGGCACCGTCGAGCCACCACCCTCACCCCTCCCCCGGTCTTCCCCGGACATCCCCCGGTCATCCCACACCCTCACCCACGCTGACGCCCATGCCGACTACCACGCCCTGGATGTAAGAAACGTGGGATCATTCGATGGGATCCGGCCGAAAAACCATCGATCTATCCCACGATTCTGACATCACCGGGGACGGGACAGCTGGGGTAGCGGCGGCGTCGGCGTACAGGTTCGATCTACAGCGGCCCGATCCACAGCGGGATGAACAACCGCCGGAGGATCTACAGCGGGATGATCTCCACCGGATCCCCGGTGACAAGGCCCACGCTGCCCTCGCTACCTTCGCTGCCTGCGACACCCCCGCTGTCCTCGCCTCCTGTGCTGTCCTCGCCCGCCGGGACGCGGAGCAGGCAGTCCGCCGCCACCGACTGGGCGAGCAGATGGGAGCCGGGCCCGCCGACCACGAAGCCGGTCAGCACCCCGTCGACGATCTCGGTGCGACCACGCAGGAAGCGGTCCTTTCCCGCTTGTCCCTGCATGGACTCGCCGGCGCGTCCGACCACAGGTTCAGCCACCTCGCCGAGTACCGGGGCGACGAACAGCCGGAAGCTCACCGCGGTGGACACCGGGTTGCCCGGCAGACAGATCACGGGCACACCGTTGAACGCGGCCAGTCCCTGCGGGCCGCCTGGCTGCTGGGCGACGTGGCCGAACCAGGCTGGGGTTCCTGCCTGAGTTCCAGCAGCACCCTCCAGCACCTGACGCACCACCTCGAAGCGTCCATGGCTGATCCCGCCGCTGGTCACCACCGCGTCCGGACCCGCCTGCCCGATCGCCTCGGCCAGCACCGCCCGGAACCCCGCCGGGTCATCGCTGGTTCGCACCGTCCCGGCGACCTCGATGCCATGCCGGGCGCACAAGGCCTGCAGCATCGGCCCGTTGGCGTCGCGGATCATCGCCGCACCGTCTGTGCCATCACTGCCGATCTCATCACCACCGGTGCAGATCAGCACCCGGGCGATCCGACGCACCGGCAGCTCGGCGATCCCCTGCGCGGCGACCGCCCCCACCGTCCGGGGATTCACCACATGACCAGCCGACAACAGCTCTGCACCGGCGCGCAGGTCAGAGCCTGCGAGTCGGACGAAGCGTCCGGCTTCCCAGGGAGGAACGCTCACACCACCGGAACCTCCAGCCGTGCCAGCACCAGCGGCGGTCGCAGCCTCCGCAGCCTCGAAGTCGGGCGGATCGCACGCCTCCACCGGCACCACCGCCGCGGTCCCGGCCGGCAGCCGCGCCCCGGTCATCACCGGGATCACCGCGTCACGGATCCGGGAAGTGGGGTTGGTGACCGCGTCGAACAGGACGTCGCGAGGGTCGGCCCCGGCAGCCACCGTCGGCCCCACCGGGAAGCGTCCGCCGGCCAGGTGCGATTCAGCCAGGGCGTAGCCGTCCATCTGGGAGTTGTCGAAGCGTGGGGAGTCCTCGACGGCCACCACGCTGCGGGCCAAACGCCGCCCGACTGCCGCCGCGGCAGGGACGTCCACCATCTCGCGCTCCCCCGCCGGCCCTCCCTTCAGGTCCGCGACCAGCGCGCGCACGGCGGCGAGGTGCTCCTCAGGGCTCCGGGCGCGCTCGCCTGCGTGACTGTGCCCTGCCGTGCCTGTCATGTCCATTGATTCCCTTGTGTCCATTCGCCCCGCCGACACCCATCCGGATGACGGCGATCCCGCCGACGACCAGCACATACACCCCGATCAGCATGATGCACGCGCCCAGCGCCCGGTCCATGTCATTGGCGCTGAGCCCCAACTCGACCAGCAGCGGGATCGTCCTGGTTTCGCCCGCTACGTTACCGGCAAAGGTGAGGGTCGCGCCGTACTCCGACAGCGCCCGGGCGAAGCTCAGCACGCAACCGGTGGCGATCCCCGGCCAGGACAGCGGCACCAGCACCCGCATCATCGTCTGCCAGCGGGACGCCCCGTCCAACGCCGCAGCCTCCTGCAGCACCACCGGCACCCCCTGCAGCGCCGTGGTCGTCGTCGAAACGAAGAAAGGCATGGCCACGAACACCTGCACCACGATCACCGCCAACGAGGTGTAGGCGACCTGCACCCCGGCGTCGTCCAGCCAGGAGCCGAGCACCCCGCGGCGTCCCCAGAAGAACACCAGCGCCAGCCCGGACACCACCGGGGACAGCACCAGCGGGGCGTACACGATCAGCTGCACCACCTGCCCCCAGCCCGGATGTCGGCGGGCGAACTCCACCAGCCACACCGACAACGGCAGCCCCAGCACCACGCACAGCAACGTGGACACCAGCGCGGTAGACAGCGACAGGGTCAGCGACTGCACCGCAGCCGGCGCGGTGACCAGTTCGACCGTCCGGTCCCAGGGAATGTTCAGCAGCAGGGCCAGCAGCGGACTGAGCAGCAGAAGGACCGCCGCCAACCCGATGAGGGTGATGACGACGGGAACCGAGGTGACCGTCCTGCTGCGCACCGTCCTAGTGTGCCCCGTGTTCCTCGTCCGCGTCTTGTGCCCCGAAGCCGTACTTCTCGAGGATCTCGGCGGCCTCGTCGGTGGCGAGGAACTCCAGGAACGCCGCGGCGGTGTCGTTGTCCTGGCCCTCGACCGTCAGCGCGGCCGGGTACAGGTTCGGCTCGATGTCCACGGTCGCTGCGATGTCGATGACGGTGATCGCCTCGCCGTCAGAGCCGTCAGCACCGCTGGCGGCGTCCTGTAGTGCCTGGGCGTCGGTGGCGTAGATGAACCCGGCGTCGACCTCACCGGTGGCGATCTTCGTGGCCACATCCGAGACATTCGCCTCCTCGGTGGGGCTGGCCAGGGTGATGTTCTTCTCGTCCAGCACCTGGTGGGCCAGGGTGCCGCAGGGAACACCATCAGCGCAGATGGCGATGCGGGCGTCTTCGGCGGAGCCGCCGGACGCCAAGTCGTCCAGCGATTCGATACCGGCCGGGTTGCCGGGGGCGGTGGCGAGAACCAGCAGGTTGGTAGCGATGACCTGGGCGTCCGCACCGTCGAACTCGGCCAGCTCGAGGGCGGCGTCCATGTTCTGCTCGTCGGCGCTGATGAACAGGTCGGCGTCAGCGCCCTGCCCGATCTGCTGGACGAGCTTGGAGGACCCGGCGAAGTTGAAGACGATCTCGGTGTCGCCGGCGTTGGCTGCGTTGAAGGCGTCGGCGAGTTCCTCACCGACGTTGTTCAGCGAGGCGGCGGCGAAGACGTTCACGGTGCCCGATGCTGCGTTGGTCCCGGTCTCGCCGGAACCGTCACTGTCGCCGTCGGTGGAGCAGGCGGACAGGGCGAGGGACGCTCCGGCGCCGAGGGCGGACACGGCAAGAACACTGCGGGGAATGCGGGTAGTGGTCATGTGGTGTCCTCTACGTCTGGTGTCCCGACCCGGTATCTGGTCGGGCAATGTCGGTCATGTGGCGATACCAGCGTCAACGGTAGTCCACGGATGACGTCCCCAGGATCGGGGAGGACACCGGTTCCGTGGCATATCTCCGCACCTACGTGCGGCACTACCTGACAACTTCAGCGGAGGTCTCCGCCAGCTGCTCCAGAATATTCGGCAGCACCGGCCCGATCACCGCCACAGTATCGGAGACCGCGCCACGGGACCCTGCCGAGTTCACCACCAGCACCCGGGACCCGCCGCGCTCGGCGATCCCGACGATTCCCCTGCACAGTCCCGCCGACGCCGTACTCTCCAGACCCTTCATCAGAATCTGGGTCTCCAGCCCCGGCAGCCGAAGACCGACGATCTCCCCGGTGCACTCGGGGACGACACTGCAGCGCCGTAGTCCAGTCCCGCCGACGGTGAGGATGATGTCAACGTCCTGCTCCAGGGCATCAGCCAGTGCCTCTGTCACCTGATGACGCTCCTCGGCGACCACCCTGCGGTGGATCACGGTGGCGTAGGGGGCCAGCTCAGCGACGGCACGGTCACCTCCATGGTCGGGGCGGTCCCCGGCGCGGACTCGGTCGTCGACGACCAGGAGCGCAACCCGGGGGCACCCGGTTGCCGAAATCACCATCTTTTCTTCATCCCCTTATTCTGCACTTTCATCGAGTTTCGCAGTGTGATCTGGATCATATCCGAAACTCCGCCCAATTCATATATCCTGGGAAAGACCGTTCATACGGGACTGACTATCCCTCGATCAAGCAATTTAATTGTACGACACCGAACGCGACAAGTAGGAAAAATTCCATGACTGTCGAAAATGACGAACTCGACTCCAAGCCCGCCCTGGACACCCAGGCGCGCATACTGACCGGATGGGACCCGGAGGACCCGGATCGCTGGGATTCGCGCATCGCCTGGCGCACCCTCTGGATCTCGGTCTTCTCCCTGATCATCGGCTTCTCCACCTGGTACCTGGTCTCGGCGATCGCCCCACTGCTAACGACCATCGGTTTCGACTTGACCACCGGTCAGCTCTACTGGCTCACCGCCATCCCAGGCCTGGCCTGCGGCCTGTTCCGCCTGGTGTTCATGGTGCTACCGCCGCTGATCGGCACCCGGAAGCTGGTCACCATCTCATCACTTCTCTTCATCATCCCGATGCTGGGGTGGTTCTTCGCCGTCCAAGACACCTCTACCCCGTTCTGGTGGCTGCTGACCCTGTCGTTCCTCTGCGGCATCGGCGGTGGCGTGTTCTCCGGATACATGCCTTCCACCGGCTACTTCTTCCCCAAACGACTCTCCGGCACCGCCCTGGCCCTGCAGGCCGGCATCGGAAACTTCGGCATGTCCCTGATCCAGTTCCTGGCCCCCTGGGTCATGGGGTTCGGACTGCTCGGCATCACCTTTGTCGCGCCACAGCGTGACTCCGAGGGCGATACCCTGTTCGTCCACAACGCCGCCGCGGTGATGATCCCATGGGCACTACTCGCGGCCTTCCTGGCCTGGACCTTCCTGAAGGACGTCCCTGTCAAGGCGAACATCCGCCAACAGCTGGACATCTTCGGCAACCGGAACACCTGGATCCTCACCCTGGTCTACCTGATGACCTTCGGTGCCTTCTCCGGCTTCTCCGCCCAGTTCGGCCTGCTCATCAACGAGACCTACGGGCGTGACTCCTCGCTGGCCGACAACTTCGCCGCAGCAGACCTTCCAGGTGGTGCAGCCTACGCCTTCCTTGGCCCCCTGATCGGATCAATCGTGCGCGCGGCCTGGGGGCCGCTGTGCGACAAGTTCGGCGGCGCGATCTGGACCTTCATCGGCTGTGTCGGCATGACTGCCGCAACCATCGTGGCGACGTTCCTCCTTGATCCGACCGACCCCGGGCAGTTCCCGCTGTTCCTGGGAACCATGCTGGTGCTGTTCTTCTTCACCGGACCGGCAAACGCCGGCACCTTCAAGCAGATGCCCATGATCCTGCCACCGCGACAGGCCGGCGGAGTGATCGGCTGGACCGGCGCGATCGGCGCCTTCGGCCCGTTCATCGTGGGCATGCTGCTCGCCGCGATGTCCGCAACCACGGTCTTCCTGGGATTCTCGGTCTACTTCCTCTTCGTCACCGTCCTGGTGTGGATTTTCTACGCCCGGCCCGGCGCACCGTATCCCGGATAGTTCACGGATATTTACCCACGGGTCACTTCGACAACGTTCGCGTTGCGTAAATGTATTTCCCGTGACGCGCTATCAAACATAAAAAGGATTTTGTAATGACAACGCCCCATACGTCCAATCCATCCCATCCACTGTTCTCACTCGGCAGTTATGTCCGGCGTGGCCAGTCCGACGATTCCGGTCGGCAACTTTTTCTCCAGGGTGGCCGGGAAGCCGATGATTTCTACCGGGACCGCTGGTCCTTCGACAAGGTGGTGCGCTCCACCCACGGTGTGAACTGCACCGGCTCCTGCTCCTGGAAGGTGTACGTCAAGGACGGTGTCATCACCTGGGAGTCCCAGGCAGTGGACTACCCCACCACCGGACCCGACATGCCCGAGTACGAGCCCCGCGGGTGCCCCCGGGGAGCGTCCTTCCCCTGGTACACCTACTCCCCCACCCGCATTCGCTACCCTTACGCCCGGGCGGTGCTGGTGGACATGTACCGCGAGGCCCGCAAGAAGCTCGGCGACCCCGTGCTCGCCTGGCGCTCCATCGTCGAGGACCCCATGAAACGCCGGGCCTACGTGTCCCAGCGCGGCAAAGGTGGCCTGGTGCGCGTGCCCTACGCCGAGGCGGTCGAGATAGCCGCCGCAGCCCACGTCTACACCATCCGCCAGTACGGCCCCGACCGCATCCACGGTTTCACGGTGATCCCGGCGATGTCGCAGATCTCCTACGGGGCCGGAACCCGGTTCCTGGAACTGATCGGCGGCGTCGCCCTGTCCTTCTACGACTGGTACGCCGACCTGCCCCCGGCCTCCCCGCAGACCTTCGGTGACCAGACCGACGTCCCGGAGTCCGGTGACTGGTACAACTCCAGCTACCTGATGATGTGGGGCTCGAACATCCCGGTCACCCGCACCCCGGACAGTCACTTCATGGTGGAGTCCCGCTACAAGGGCACCAAGGTCGTGGTGGTCTCCCCCGACTTCGCCGACAACACCAAGTTCGCCGACGAGTGGCTGCGCATCGCCCCCGGCTCCGACGGCGCCCTCGCCTTCGCGATGGGCCACGTGATCCTCTCCGAGTTCCATGTCGGGGAGAAGACCCCCTACTTCCTGGACTACATGCGCAAGTACACCGACTCGCCGTTCCTGGTGGAGCTCGACGACCGCGGCGACGGCACCTGGACCCCGGGGAAGTTCCTCACCGCGGAGAACAGCGGGGACCCGGAGCTGGCCGGCTCGGAGAACGCCACCCACCGGCTGCTGATGATGCAGGCGGACGGGTCGGTCGTCGACCCCGGTGGCACGGTCGCCGACCGCTACGGCGAGGACGGTGTCGGGCACTGGAACCTGCGCCTCGACGGGGTCGACCCGGTGATGAGCATCGCCGACACCGGCTCGGCACCGGACAGCCGGGAGGTCCTTTTCCCCCGCTTCGACCTGCCGGAGGCCTCCTCCGAAGGCACCGGCCCGGTCGGTGCCGGGGTCATCCACCGCGGTGTTCCGGTGCGCACCGTCAACGGACGGGTGGTCACCACCGTCTACGACATCCTGCTCGCCCACTACGGTGTCTCCCGTCCGGAGCTCGACCTGCCGGGCGACTGGCCCCGCGACTTCCACGACCCGGACGTCGTCGGCACCCCGGCCTGGCAGCAGGAACTCACCGGCGTCCCGGTGGAAGGGGCGATCCGCATCGCCCGCGAGTTCGCGCAGAACGCCGTCGACTCCGGCGGACGCAGCCAGATCATCATGGGAGCCGGAGTCAACCACTACTTCCACGCCGACAGCATCTACCGCACCTTCCTGGCCCTGACCTCGATGTGCGGCACCCAGGGCATCAACGGCGGCGGTTGGGCCCACTATGTGGGCCAGGAGAAGCTGCGTCCGATGAATGGCTGGGCGCAGTACGCCTTCGGCCTCGACTGGAACCGCCCACCACGGCAGATGATCACCACCGGCTTCTACTACCTGGCGACCGACCAGTGGCGCTACGACAACACCCGGGCTTCACGGTTGGCGTCCCCGCTGGCGAACCGCGGCACCGTCGGCGACAAGCTCACCTCGGACACGCTGGTGGAGTCCATGACCCGCGGGTGGATGCCCGCCTACCCGCAGTTCGACCGCAACCCGCTGTTGCTGCACGACGAGGCGGAGGCGAAGGGCCAGGCCGTCAACGACTACGTGGTGGACGAACTGGACGCCGGCCGGCTGCGGTTCGCCGCCGAGGACCCGGACAATCCGGCGAACTTCCCCCGCATCCTGCTGAACTGGCGCACCAACCTGATGGGGTCGTCCGCCAAGGGCACCGAGTTCTTCCTGCGCCACCTGCTCGGCGTCGACTCCGACGCCACGGCTGAGGAACTCGGCCCCGACGAGCGTCCCCGGTCGATGGTCTGGCGGGACGACGCCCCCGGCGTCGGCGAGGGCAAGCTCGACCTGATGATGACCGCGGACTTCCGCAACACCTCCACCACCCTGGTGTCTGACCTGGTGTTCCCCGCGGCCACCTGGTACGAGAAGAACGACCTGTCGACCACCGACATGCACCCGTTCATCCACTCCTTCAACGCGGCGATCGACCCACCTTGGGAGGCCCGCACCGACTTCGAACTCTTCCGCGACCTCTCCGCTGCGGTGTCCGGCTACGCGGAGAAGTGGTTGGGCACCCAAACCGACATCGTCACCGCCCCACTGGGCCACGACTCGCCGGACGAGCTGAACATGCCCGGCGGCATCGTGCCGGACGACACTGCGCCGAGAGTGCCGGGCAAGACGATGGCCAAGCTGATCGAGGTGGAGCGCGACTACACGAAGATCCACGAGAAGTGGATGCACCTGGGGCCGCTGACCGGCAAACTCGGCACCGGCACCCACGGGACGTCCTACGACGTCTCCCGCC
>DGYFR06203__coassemble_1720_pt1 | contig 36862 bp, 30 predicted proteins | sample DGYFR06203__metabat2_high_PE_013 | metagenome-assembled genome bin DGYFR06203 | reverse complement strand
GGTCGTCGGCTCCGGCGATTTCGACCACTCACGGCAGGACCTCCTCGAGGCGATCGAGCGTGGCGATTACCCGACGTGGGACGTCAAGGTGCAGATCATGCCGCTTCAGGAGGCGGAAAGCTACCGGTTCAACCCCTTTGACCTCACGAAGACCTGGTCGCAGAAGGACTACCCGCTGATCGATGTCGGGCACTTCACCCTGAACCGCAACCCGGAGAACTTCTTCGCCCAGATCGAGCAGGCCGCGTTCGCCCCGTCCAACATTGTGCCGGGCGTGGGCTTCTCCCCGGACAAGATGCTGATGGCCCGCTCGTTCGCCTACGCGGACACCCAGCGCTACCGGCTGGGGATCAACTATCCGCAGATCCCGGTGAACAGCCCGGTGGTCGAGCAGAACACCTACACCATGAAGGACGGTGCCTCGACCCACCAGTTCCCGGCCGCGGGGACTCCGGTGTATTCGCCGAACCGCTACGAGCGGGCTGAGGGCACCGCTGATGTTGACGACGGTTCCGGTGTGGTGGAGAAGGGGGTTTCGGCCGGGGAGTCGTCCTATGGTTTCGGTCGTGGTGCTGAAACCGCGGTGGGCACCGCCGACGACCTGGGACTCTTCGACGAGAACTACGGCGGTGACCTGACCCGTGGTGCGTACGTCCGCCATCCGGAGGACGATGATTTCGTGCAAGCGGGCACCTTGGTGCGCGATGTGCTTGATGATGCTGCCCGTGAGCGTTTGGCCGGCAATATCGCCGGTGCGATGCAGGGTGTCTCAGACCAGGTCGAGCAGCAGTGTTGGGTGTACTGGGGCCGGGTCGACGAGAACCTCCGCGACCGGGTCAGGGAGATCTACACCGAGCTGAAGGGATGATCCGTCCCCTGACCGTTGACGCATCCAGTCCCGGGGCCAGGGAAGGTCGAATACAGCCGGATCCACCGGAACCGCTGCTGTGGAAGTGCGGACCATCCCGGCGTCCACGATCAGGGCACCGCTGTTCATCATCGGGTCCACGAGGTTGCGGATGAACTCCCCGGTATCTTGTCCCATTAGCTGAGCGGCATCACGTGCCCACGCCTGCCGGGTGATGTAGTCCTCCAGCTCCGTGGTGCTCATCCCTCCCCGCAGCATCAGGGCGAATGAGAGGATCCGTTTCGCCCCGTAGGCCACTGCCAGATAGAGATGGTCCTGTCGTTTCCTGATCCGCCGCAACGCCGCGTCCATTGTTGCAGTCACGTCGGTCACGGCAGGTCCGTGACCGGGCAGGATGACGAGGGCATCGAACTCCTGCAGTCGTGACAGGGAGGTCGCCGCGGTCTCCAGCATCCCGGGGCCGTCGAGCATCACGTTGACCCAGCCGATGTCGTAGTTGCTCAGGGTGTCCCTGGCGACGAGTACCCGGTGATCAGGGGGCCACTAGGCGAGGTGTCCCGAAGTATGACCAGGGACCTCGACCACAGTCCATTCCGTGTCCCCGAGCAGGACGCGATCACCGTCGCCGATGCCGTGGTCGACCGTGTACACCGGGACCGGTTGGTCCAGGTACTCCGCCACACAACAGTGGGTATCGGCGCGGCGGAGGGCATCGGCGTCTCCATGGGCGCCGAAGACCTCGGCGCCGGACTGCTGGAACCGGGCATTTCCTCCGACATGATCGGAGTGCCAGTGCGTGTTCGCCACCCGGGCGACGCGGGGGAGGATCAACATATTCGCGTCCGGGAAGTCTCTCTCGACCCAGACTGCGCCGTAGGGGAGCAACTCCACCATGGCGTCGTCGGTGCGGAAGGTCATATTCCCCACTCTAAGGAGAATCATGGAGAAATGACCTCCGGCGACATGTCCTCGACACGGTCGCGACAGTGGGCGCGGAGTCAGGCGGACCGCGTGCGTCGGGTCAGGTGCCAGCTCATCTACACCGTCGACCGGTCTGGGTTCGTGTCCGAGCACTGGACTAGACTGTGTGACCGTGACCGATCAGACCAGCACCAGCGCCTCCGCCATCAGTTCCACGACCGATCCTGCGTCCAACAACCGGGCCGACCGCCTGCCGAAGCAGTGGAACCCCACCGACGTTGAATCCACCCTCTACCAGGGCTGGGTCGACGCCGGCTACTTCCACGCCGACGCCAGCAGCGACAAGAAGCCTTTCTCCATCGTCCTGCCGCCGCCGAACGTCACCGGCCAGCTGCACATGGGCCACGCACTGGACCACACGCTGATGGACTCCATGGCCCGCCGCAAGCGCATGCAGGGCTACGAGGTGCTGTGGCTGCCCGGCTCCGACCACGCCGGTATCGCCACCCAGACCAAGGTCGAGGCGATGCTCAAGGAGACCGAGGGTAAGGACCGCTTCGACTACGGCCGTGAAGACTTCACCGCCAAGGTGTGGGAGTGGAAGCAGAAGTACGGCGGTGTCATCCAGAACCAGATGCGCGCCATCGGTGACTCCGTCGACTGGGAGCGCGAGCGCTTCACCCTCGACGACGGGCTCTCCCGTGCGGTGCAGACCATCTTCAAGGAGCTCTTCGACCGCGGTCTGATCTACCGCGCGAAGCGTCTGGTCAACTGGTCCCCGGTGCTGTGCACCGCTATCTCCGACATCGAGGTCGTCTACTCCGACGACGAGGGTGAGCTGGTCACCCTGCGCTACGGGGACGTCGACGGAAAGGGCCCGCACGCGGACGTCGCCACCACCCGAGTGGAGACCATGCTGGGCGACGTCGCCGTCGCCGTGCACCCCGAGGACGAGCGTTACACCGACCTCATCGGTGCCGAACTGCCGCACCCCTTCATCGAAGGCCAGACGATGACCGTCATCGCCGACGACTACGTTGACCCGGAGTTCGGCACCGGCATGGTGAAGATCACCCCGGCGCACGACCCGAACGACTTCGAGATGGGGCGCCGCCACAACCTCGAGATGCCCGAGGTCATCGACGAGACCGGTCACATCGCCAACACCGGTACCCGGTACGACGGCATGGACCGCTTCGAGGCCCGCGAGCAGATCCGCCTGGACCTGGAGGCCCAGGGCCGTGTGCTCAAGCGCGTCTTCCCCTACGTCCACTCCGTGGGCCACTCCGAGCGTTCCGGCGAGGCCATCGAGCCGCGCCTGTCCGAGCAGTGGTGGGTCAAGGTCGAGGAGCTGGCGAAGATGTCCGGCGACGCGGTGCGCGAAGGCGACACCGTGATCCACCCCGCCTCCCAGGAGCCGCGCTGGTTCGACTGGGTCGACGACATGCACGACTGGTGCATCTCCCGGCAGCTGTGGTGGGGCCACCGCATCCCGATCTGGTACGGACCCGAGGGCGAGATCGTCTGCTGCGGCCCCGACGAGGAGCCGCCGGCAGGGGAGGGCTGGCACCGCGAGGAGGACGTGCTCGACACCTGGTTCAGCTCCGCGCTATGGCCGTTCTCCACGATGGGCTGGCCGGAGAACACCGATGAACTGGCCAAGTTCTACCCGACCTCCGTGCTGGTCACCGGCTACGACATCCTGTTCTTCTGGGTCGCCCGCATGATGATGTTCGCCACCTTCGCCGACACCATCGAGGGCTCCACCCTCGATGCCGGCCAGCCCGGCACCACCAAGGATCAGCGGGCAGGACGCCCGCAGGTGCCCTTCACTGACGTCTTCCTGCACGGCCTGGTCCGCGACGAGCACGGCCGGAAGATGTCCAAGTCGCTGGGCAACGGTATCGACCCGATGGACTGGGTCCGCGACTACGGCGCGGACGCGCTGCGTTTCACCCTGGCCCGCGGTGCGAACCCCGGCACCGACCTGCCCGTCGGTGAGGACTCCGCCCAGTCTTCCCGGAACTTCGCCACCAAGCTCTTCAACGCCACGAAGTTCGCGCTGCTGAACGGTGCCCGCGTGCTGCCCTACGGCGACACCGACGCATTCCCGGCCCGCGAGAACCTCACCGATGCCGACCGCTGGATCCTCGACAAGCTCGAGGAGCTGCGCGTCCTGGTCGACACTCATCTGGACCGCTACGAGTTCGCCGTCGCCAATGAGGCGCTCTACCGCTTCGCCTGGAACGAGTTCTGCGACTGGTATCTGGAGATCGCCAAGGTGCAGATCCCGCGCGACTGGGACGCCGCCACCGAGGCCGAGCGCGCCCAGGGCGAGAACACCCGCCTGGTGCTCGGCCGGGTGCTGGACACCGTCCTGCGCCTGCTGCACCCCTCCATGCCCTTCGTCACCGAGACCCTGTGGACCGCCCTGACCGAGGGCACCGAAGGCTACCCGGCCAGCCTCGCCGTCGTCGACTGGCCGACCGCCGCCGACACCAACGGTGGGATCGACACAGACACCGACGCCGTGCGACGCCTCAACGACGTGGAGAAGCTGGTCACCGAGATCCGCCGTTTCCGCGCCGACCAGGGTGTGAAGCCGTCCCAGAAGGTGCCGGGACGTTTCGACGCCGAGGCCGCCGACCTCACCGGCCTGCAGGATGCCGTGCGGTCCATCGTGAAGATCACCGCACCGGAGGAGGGCTTCACCCCGACCGCCGCTGTCGAGCTGCGACTGTCGAGCGCCACCATCACCGTGGAGCTGGACACCTCCGGCACCGTGGACGTCGCCGCCGAGCGCAAGCGTCTGGAGAAGGACCTCGCCGAGGCGAACAAGGAGCTCGAGCGCGCTGACAAGAAGCTGGGCAACGAGAACTTCCTGGCCAAGGCCCCGGAGAAGGTCGTGCAGGAGATCACCGCACGCCGCCAGGTTGCCGTGGAGGAGGTCGAGCGCATCACCGCCCGCCTGGAGGCACTGGCATGAGCGACACCGAGCCGGAGGACATGACCGGCATGGAACCGGAAATTGAGCCGGAGATGGAGCCCGGGATCGAGCCCGGCTTCGGCGAAGCCACCCTCGGGGCGTCCGGCCTGGACCTGCCGATCGACCTGAACTCCCCGGAGAACACCAAGGCCCACGACCGCGCCAACGGCGCCGACGGTGATGGCGATGCCGCCCCGGTGCACCGTCCGGTCACACAACAGGACCTCGCCGCCCTGGCCCAGGTCGAGGCCGAGCTCAACGAGCGCTGGCCGGAGACCAAGATCGACCCGACCCTGGACCGCATCGAGTGGCTCATGGATCTGCTCGGCAGCCCGCAGCGCAACTACCAGGCCATCCACGTCGCCGGCACCAACGGCAAAACCTCGGTGGTGCGCATGGTGGAGTCCCTGCTGCGCGCCTTCCACCGGCGCACCGGACGCACCACCAGCCCGCACCTGCAGCTGGCCACCGAACGCATCGCCATCGACGGTGCCCCCATCCACCCGGCGGACTACGTCGCCACCTGGCGCGAGATCCAGCCCTTCGTGGAGATGGTCGACGCGAAGTCCCAGGCCGAGGGTGGCCCGGCGATGAGCAAGTTCGAGATCCTCGTCGCCATGGCCTACGCCGCCTTCGCCGACGCCCCCGTCGACGTCGCCGTTGTCGAGGTCGGCCTGGGTGGCCGGTGGGACGCCACGAACGTCATCGACGCCGATGTCGCTGTGATCACCCCGATCGGCATGGACCACACCGACTACCTCGGCGACACCCTCGCCGAGATCGCCGGGGAGAAGGCCGGGATCATCAAGCAGCGTTGGGACGCCGATGACCTGCTCACCCCGCCGGACAACGTCACCATCGTCGCCGAACAGGAGCCCGAGGCCCTCGAGGTCGTGCTGAAACAGGCCGTGGCGGCGGACTCCGCCGTCGCCCGGGCCGGCTCCGAGTTCGGGGTCGTGGAGTCCACCGTCGCCGTCGGCGGGCAGACCCTGACCCTGCGTGGACTCGGTGGCACCTACACCGACATCTTCCTGCCGCTCTCCGGTGCCCACCAGGCGCGCAACGCCGCGACCGCCCTGGCCGCGGTGGAGGCCTTCTTCGGCGCCGGTGCCGGACGCATGCTCGACGAGGAGACCGTCCGACGGGGCTTCTCCCAGGTCACCTCCCCGGGACGCCTGGAACGGGTGCGCGCCACCCCGAGCGTGTTCATCGACGCCTCCCACAACCCGCACGGGGCGAAAGCACTGGCCGAGGCCGTCGACCGGGACTTCTCCTTCCGCCGCCTGGTCGGTGTCGTCGGAGTGCTCGGCGACAAGGACGCCCGCGGCATCCTCGCAGCCTTGGAGCCGGTACTCGACGAGGTTGTCATCACCCAGAACACCTCCCCGCGGGCGGTCGACGTGGAGGTGCTCGCCGAGTACGCCCGTGACGCCTTCGGCGAGGAACGCGTGCACGTCGCCGTCAACCTCCCCGGGGCTGTGGAACTGGCCGTCCAACTCGCCGAGGACGACGGCGGTTTCGGCGACACCCAGGTCTCCGGCGCCGGCGTGCTGGTCACCGGCTCGGTCGTCACCGCCGGCGAGGCCCGCGCCCTGTTCGGTAAGGACCCGGCGTGAGCGAGGGAACCGGTACCGGCAAGCGCATCGCGCTGTACCTCGGTTCGGCCCACGGTGACAGCCCCGCATACCGGGAGATGACCGTGTCGGTGGTGCGCACCCTCGCCGCGTCCGGCCATTCTCTGGTCTACGGCGGCGGCTCGGTCGGGTTGATGGGCGTGGCCGCCGACACGGCTCTGGACGCCGGGATGGAGGTCCACGGAGTCATCACCCAGGCACTGCTCGATGGGGAGATCCGCCACTCCGGGCTGACCAACCTGGAGGTCGTGGACTCCATGACCGAGCGCAAACGGCGCATGGCCGAGCTGGCCGATGCGATGGTCACCCTGCCCGGCGGCATCGGCACCCTGGAGGAGTTCTTCGAGGTCTGGACCGCCCAGGTGCTCGGCATCCACCGCAAGCCCGTCGCACTGGTCGACGTCGAGGACTACTGGGCGCCGATGGTCGAGATGATCGACCGGATGGTGGAACGCGGATTCTTCGCCGCCGAGCACCGAAACCGTCTGATCCACCTCCACGACCCCGCGGAACTGACCGGTGCATTGGACTGCTGGGTACCTGCTGCGGCAAAGTGGACCTCATGAGCGACAACACTTCCTCCACCCCGCTGGGCACCCCGCACGAGATGGAGGTCGACCCTTTCAAAGGGCTGAAGGGCATGATGGCCGGGATCATGCTGATGGAAGCCATCACCGTCCTGTTGGTGCTGACCGTGATCGGCGTCATCGACGAGGGCTCCTACGCCACCCCGCTGAACATGGGCTACGTCGGTGGCCTCGGCGTGCTCATGGTGATTGCGTCGTTCCTGCAGTTCAAGCCGTGGGCGGACAAGATGAACATCGGCCTCCAGGTCCTGGCGCTGATCGGCGGGTTCGTCCACCCGACCATGTTCTTCGTGGCGATCCTGTTCATCCTGGCCTGGTGGTACACCTACCACCTCCGGGCGAACGTGAAGTCCCGGATGGACAAGGGCCTGCTGCCGGCCCAGCACTTCAAGAACGTGCAGAACTGACCCCACCGGCCGGGAGGCCGGTGGGGGTATCTTCGGGGGGTGGTCTGAGTCAGGCCTCGCCGGCGTGCTGCAGCACGTACTCGTCGGTATCCTCGGTTGGGGAGCTGACCGGCCCGTCGTAGCCGTTCTTGTCGATCCAGGCGGCGACGAACTGGCAGGACGGCACGACCGTCAGGCCCTGGGCCTTGGTGTCCGACAGTGCGGCCCCGACCAGGATGCTGCCGAGTCCACGCCCGGCGTACTCGTCACCGACCAGCGTGTGGTGGAAGATGCGCTGGTCATCACGGTCCACGAAATACGCCGCCCCCAGCCGGGTGCCGTCGGCGGCGAGGTACACGGCATAGGCGTTGCCCTTGTCCGTCACCCGGACTTCGACGGGCGCGCCTGTCTTGTCGGTCAGTTCTGCCATTGCCAGTCTCCTTAGGTACATCTCGGGGCCGTGCTCGATACTACGCCAATTGTTCCACGTGCAAACGTTCCTGTGAAGATATTCCGCCAGCTAGAATCCTGTGGCTATGTTGAACTATCGGCCCGGGGAGCGGGCGCTCGCGATGTGCCTGGCCGCGGTGGCGGGGTATGTCGACTCGATTGGCTTCATGTTCTACGGCGGAGTGTTCCTGTCGTTCATGTCGGGCAACAGCACCCGGTTCGCGGTGTCCTTCGTCGAGGGGGACGCCGAACTGATGTTGCTGGCCGGGCAGTGCATCGGACTGTTCATGGCCGGGGTCATCCTGGGCGCGTTCGTCCAACGGTTCTCGACCTTCAAGCTGGGCAAGTACCGCGCCCGCGAAGCGGTGATGATCCTCGTGGCGACACTGTTCAGTATCAGTGCGCTCCTGCTTGCCGTCGGTCTGGAATGGGCCTGCCTGCTGCTGCTGTCATTGGGCATCGGGGCGATGAACTCGGTCTTCGAGCGGGACGGGGAAGTCAGTGTGGCGGTGACGTACGTGACCGGAACTCTGGTGAAGGCCGGCCAGCGGTTCGTGGACTCCTTCTTCGGCGGACGCACCGCTGCCTGGGTGTACCCACTGCTCATGGCGCTGTGCCTGTCGGCCGGCGCCGTGGTGGGTGCCGTGGCGTTCGTGAACATCGAACTTCTGGCGGTGTATCCGCTGGCCGCCTTCGTCGTCGCGCTGGCGGTCGGCAACCAGGTTGTCCGGGAGCGTCGCCGTCGTCGGGGTCTTCCCTTGTGATGGGCCTCCCGCTGTCATGCGGTGGCCATGGTATTCGGTATGCTGACCGGCATGACTGAACGCACTCTCATCCTCATCAAGCCGGACGGTGTCGCACGTGGCATCGTCGGCGAGATCATCGCCCGCATCGAGCGTAAGGGCTTGACCCTCTCCGCCCTGGACCTGCGTGTCGCTGACCGCGAGACCGCCGAGAAGCACTACGCCGAGCACGCCGACAAGCCGTTCTTCGGTGACCTCGTCGACTTCGTCACCTCCGCACCGCTGGTCGCCGGCATCGTCGAGGGCGACCGTGCCATCGACGCCTGGCGTCAGATCGCCGGCGGCACCGACCCTGTCTCCAAGGCCACCCCGGGCTCCATCCGCGGCGACTTCGCCACCTCCGTCGGCGAGAACGTCGTCCACGGCTCCGACTCCGTCGAGTCCGCCGAGCGCGAGATCGGCATCTGGTTCCCGAACCTCTAGTCCATCCGGGCCCCCACGGCCGCGACACCGGTACACACCGTGTCGCGGCCGTTTCCCGTCAGTGCCACCCAGGTCAGCACCGTGTCATTGGGCTTTCGGTCCCGCAGGGTGACCGTCTGGCCACGGGCGGTGAGGGTGTCGAGTGCCGCCCGGAAGCCCGGGCCGTCCACCCCGAGTGGGCGGACCGCATCGAGTAGGGCGTCCAACCGGACCTGTCGGCCGTGCGGGACGGCCTGCAGGGCGTAGAGGGTGGCGGCGACGGCCTCGGCGTCGTCGGCCGGGGTCCAGTCTTCTTCGGTGGCGAAGACCTCCTCCAGGGGGACGTAGTTCAGGGGGACCATGTCGACCAGGTTGAAGTACTTCCAGCACACGCTGAAGACGGCGATCGTCACGAGACCGGCCCAGAACCAGCCGCCGATCTCCACCGGGATCCATCCGCCGGCGATCACCAGGAAATAGATGACGGGTGCGGCATAGGTGATGTAGCGCTGCCGCTTCTCGTCCGGGGTCTCGGGACTCTCCGGTGACTTCGTGCCGCCGTGGATCCGCGGGGTCTCGGAGTCCGGACGCATCGGCGCGTAGTCGTTGGGGCGCAGTCCGTCGCGGCGTTGGCGCAGCGAGATGACCACCGCGGCGGTGGCGAAAACGACGGTGAAGGAAAGGAGGAGCCAGGTTTCGGCGACGGGTGAGGCGAAGAGGCCGACGATCACCGCGAAGAGTGCGGTGAAGAGCAGCCGTGAGGGGCTGGAGAGCCTGCTGTTCTGGGGGAGGGTGCGGAGGTGGCGGAGAGGGTCCTCATAACTTCTCAGTTTAGCTGTGAAAGTCACATTTGGTGGACGGTGATGGCGCAGGAAGTGGTGTCGGTGTGCAACAATGGTGGATGTACCGAGCAGCGCCCGTAGATCGACGTCTGGCGCGCCGTGCATCTGAAGACAACTCATACACATAACTAAATCGTCTGGCAGGTCGCCCCCTCCGCGGCCGGTGGACACGATGTGAGGCTGCGATCACAGCGCCCGTCGTGCACCGGTGTTCCGCGTGCGAGAAGGGTCACCGCTGCGACGACACCTAGGAGAACAGTGGCGAATTCAGCCGACACCACCGACAGTACTGCGGTGCAGGATCTGGCCGCGGCAGCCGCCGCGGTGCAGAACAATGCGATGGGGGAGATGGGGGAGAAGGTCAGGGTCCACGCCCTCGCCAAGGCTCTGGGGATGACCAGCGCCGATCTGATCACGGTGCTCGCCGACAACGGCATCGAGAACAAGCGCGCCACCTCGACGCTGCCGAAGCCGGATGTCGAGGCGTTCCTCGCCCAGCTCAACAGCGCCGGTGGGCCCGCCGCCGCAGAGGACGAGGCACAGGACGCTCCGGTGCAGGACGCTCCGGCGTCCCGGTCGCGGCGGTCCCGCCGTCGTCGGACCACGCGCTCGAGGAAGGGCGAGGCGCAGACGCCAGAACCGGCGGACACAGTGGACACAGTGGAACCTGAACCGGCGGAGCCGGAGACCCCGGAGTCGGCCGTCGAACCCGTCCAGGGGCAGCGTCCGGTCTCCCGCCGCCGGGTCGTCCGTCGGGTCGGCTCGCGCAGTGCAGCCGCCGGTGCCGAGGAACTGCGCCGCGAGAAGGACCAGGAGCGGGCCCAGCGCCGCCAGCGCGCCAACAACGAAGCGAACGGTGCCAACGGCACCAACGGCACCAACGGTGCGTCCGACACGGGTAGCGCTGGCGGCACCGGCAGTAACGCGACTGATTCCATGGACTCCACCGACTCCACCGACGCCACCGATTCCTCTGTGAACGATGGTTCCCGCCGTCGCCGGGGCAGTCGCGGTCGGGGTCGGGGACGCAGCCACCAGAATGATTCGGTCGACACCACTGCCGACACCCACCAGCAGGAGGCGGCCAACGCCGAACCGAAGCCCCCGACGCTCGGCGGCAAGGAGAAGGATGTCCGCGTCGTCGACGAGCCGGTGAAGCTGAAGGGCTCGACCCGGCTGGAGTCGAAGCGTCGCTGGCGTGAGGCCCAGGGCAATGAGAAGCACCGGGCGATCTCCCGTGCCGAGTTCATTGCCCGCCGCGAGAACATCTACCGCTCCATGGTGGTGCGCGATTCCCGGCGCTCCGACCACCCCGGCACGGTCACCCAGGTCGGCGTCGTGGAGGACGGCCTGCTCGTCGAGCACTTCGTGACCAGCGAGACCCAGACCTCCACCATCGGCAACATCTACCTCGGCCGGGTGCAGAACGTCCTGGCCAGCATGGAGGCCGCGTTCATCGACATCGGCACCGGGCGCAACGCCGTGCTCTACGCCAGCGAGGTCGACTGGCGTTCCGAGCACATCCGTGGCCGGTCCCGCCGCATCGAATCCGCCCTCAAGCAGGGCGACCAGGTGCTGGTCCAGGTGATCAAGGACCCGCTGGGACACAAGGGCGCACGACTGACCAACCGGGTCAGCTTCGCCGGTCGCTACCTGGTGTACCTGCCGGGCGGAAAGACCCAGGGAATCTCCCGCAAGCTGCCGGAGGCTGAGCGTAAGCGTCTCAAGGGCATCCTGCAGCGCGTCGTCCCCGACGGTGGCGGCACCATCATCCGCACCGCCGCCGAGGGGGTGAGCGAGGAGAAGATCGCCGAGGACGTCGACCGGCTGCACCGCCGCTGGATCGACATCACCGAGCGCGAGGAGACTGAGCGCGAGAAGAAGGGCGCGACGCCGGTGACGATGTACGAGGAGCCGAACCTCCTGGTCAAGATCGTCCGTGACATGTTCAACGAGGACTTCAACGAACTCGTCGTCGACGGTGAGGCCTCCACCCGCACCGTGGTGAACTACATCAAGCGCATGGCCCCGGACCTGGTCGACAAGGTCGTGACCTGGGACCGTAGCGCCCACGACGGGCAGGACGCTTTCGCCGCCTATGAGTTGGACGACCAGCTCACCGCCGCACTGAGCCAGAAGGTGTGGCTGCCGTCGGGCGGTTACCTGATCATCGACAAGACCGAGGCGATGACGGTCATCGACGTCAACACCGGAAGTTTCGTCGGTTCCGGCGGCAACCTGGAGGAGACGGTCACCAAGAACAACCTGGAGGCCGCCGAGGAGATCGTCCGGCAGATGCGCCTACGCGACATGGGCGGGATGATCGTCGTCGACTTCATCGACATGGTGCTGGAGGAGAACCAGGGCCTGGTGCTGCGCCGTCTCGAGGAGTTCCTGGTCAGCGACCGCACCAAGCACCAGGTGTCCGAGGTCACCAGCCTTGGCCTGGTGCAGATGACCCGTAAGCGTCTGGGGGTGGGCCTGTTGGAGACCTACTCCACCGAGTGTGAGGCCTGCGCCGGCCGTGGTCTGATCGTCCACGACGACCCGGTGGAGCACGACCACGGGGACGACGGTGACAACAACGACTCCGACGGCAACGACAACGGTGGCCGGCGTTCCCGCCACCGCGACCACCACAGCCAGGCCGATCGTGAAGGGCTGAAGCAGGCCCGTCACGAGCAGGAGATCCGTCGTCGCTATGAGCAGATGATGGAGGAGAACACGGTCACTGAGCTGGAGGAGACCCCGGCGACGACCGGTGTCGTGCCGTCCGCGGAGAACCCGGAGTCCGCCGAGGCTGTTGCTTCTGCTGCATCCGTTACCGACACTGAGCAGGACCGTCCGCGCCGCGTGCGCCGCCGGGTGGTCCGTCGCGGTCGCCAGCAGGACGCACCGGCCGCTGAGCCCGAGGCTGCCCCGGTCGCGGCGAAGGCACAGGCCGAGGAGCCTGCTGCTGCAGTCAACTCCGCCGTGGACGGGGGAGTGTCCGAGGACCTCGAGGCGATCATCGCCCGGGCGATCTCCTACGCCGACGAGGTCGACCCGGAGGAGCCCTCGGGTGCCGACTACGTCGACGACTACGTTGCCGAGACGCCTGAGGCCCCCGAGGCAAAGTCCGAGGCAAAGCCCGCGGAGGAGTCCGAGGTTGAGCCGGAGTCCGCTCCGGTCACCACCTCGGTCCGTCGTGACCGCCGCGGCCGCCGGGTCGTCCGACGCGTCACCGAGACCCCCGAGCCGGAGGTTGAGACAGGGTCCGAGGCAGAGGCCGAGGCTGAGTCGGCCCCGGAGACCGAACCGGTCCAAGCCGAGGTCGCCGAGCCTGCTGAGCCTGCTGAGTCCGACGAGCCGACCGACGCACTGTCGCAGTTCCGGCAGGCCCGCCAGGAGTTCGACCGCTCACCGCGTCGCCGTCGCAAAGTCCGTGGCAACTCGCGGTCCGACGTCGCCCCGTCCCCGGAGGACTTCGGCCTCGACGCCGATGCCGAGGGGGTCGCCGAGGTCGTGGACGCCGCTACGTCCGGGACGGCACGCAACTCCCGGAAGCCGGCGCAGGATGAGACCGTGACCGAGGCTGTGACCGAGGCCGAGCCCGCGTCGAAGGATGAGCCCCAGGGACACAGTGGTGATGGTCGCCAGGGCCGTGGTGGCCGTGGTCGCCGCGGCCGCCGGAAGGTCGTCCGCCCGTCCTCCAGCTAGGAGAACGACGCGCCCGGACGATGCGTCCTGAATACACCGACGGCGGCTCCCGATGAACCGGGAGGCGCCGTCGGCGTCTGGAGAGTCAGCCAGAATCAGACCATGTCGGTGGAGCTGTCAGCGTCTCCGATGAGGTCGTTGAAGTCGGCGTCGGGCATCTCCGGGGCCTGGTTGTGGGTGGTGACCTCGGTCTCCTGGTCCCACACACCGTCGCCGTCGGTGTCCCGCAGCTGCACGTCGCCGTAGCCGTCACCGTCGGTGTCGATCAGGGCGGTGTCGATGCGGCCGTCACCGTCGGTGTCCTTCAGCTGGATGTCGGCCTGACCATCGCCGTCCTTGTCGACGAAGATCGTGTCGACCTGGTTGTCGCCGTCGGTGTCGATGCCGATCTCGTCGACGCGGTTGTCGTTGTTGTGGTCGGCGACGATCGCATCGCCGTAGCCGTCACCGTCGAGGTCGACCTGGTGGCGTCCCTCGCCCTCGTCGATGGACCCGGCGCTGGGGGTCGCGTCGGCCGCGGGTTCGCGGGACGCCTGGTCGGAACCGGTCGCATCCGCGGCCTCCTCCTCGGGTGCAGCGTCCTCCTCAGCGGCGTCCTCGGCGGGAGCCGCCGCCGGTGCGTCCCGCTCTGCGTCCTGCTCGTCGGCAGACGCGGCACCGGCACCAGCATCAGGGGCTGCACCGGCGTCAGCGGCGCCGGCACCGGCAGCGGTCCCTGCCACTCCGCCGGAGGCCTCGTTCGCGATGTCCCGCTGCGCCTGGGTCGGGGTTCCGGTTCCGCTGGTGGAGTCGACGACACCGTCGCCGTCGTGGTCGTACTCGTGGTAGTCGGCCTGGCCGTCACCGTCGGTGTCGTAGCTGACCGAGTCGACCACACCGTCGCCGTCGTGGTCGGAGATCCGCACGTCAGCGGTCCCGTCCCCGTCGGTGTCGACCTCGACGGCGTTGATGTTGCCGTCGTGGTCGGTGTCGCGGACGACGGTGTCCAGCTTGCCGTCGTTGTTGGAGTCCGCGGCACCGCGGTCCAGCTCGCCGTCCCGGTTGGTGTCCTCCAAGGCCACGTTGACCACGCCGTCGCCGTCGGTGTCGATCTCGACGCGCTCTGCGACACCGTCGCCGTCGCGGTCGGTGATCTGGGTCTCGCCGTAGCCGTCGCCGTCGAGGTCGACCCGGAAGGTGTCGGCCTTGCCGTCACTGTTGGTGTCGACGCCGCCCATCACGCGGCCCTCGACCTCCTCGCCGTTGACGTTCAGAGTGAAGCTGTCGGGCGTGGTGCCCTGCTGTGCGTTCTGGGTGTTCTGGTTGGAGTTCTCGCCGGACATTGCTGTTCCTTTCCTCTGCCCCCGGGCTCGCTGTCGAGCGGGGATGGTGTGCAGTTCGTTAGTTGCCTGACATGACGTTGTCCGTCCTGTCGTACATGTAATCCCGCGGCGGGCGTAAAGGTTCCCGCGAAGTGAAGAAAATTTTTCCACAACCCTCATCAAGGTTCCACAGGTCTATAACGCGCGCATGTTTTCGGCGAACAAACCTGCATCTCCGCGCCCTGTGCAGCACCTGTGGCAGCCAGGGTTTTCGTCCGGTTCCAGGGTGACCCTCCTGAAAACTACGTAGGATGTGGAACCGTACCTGACCCCGAGCACACCGCGTGCGCTCCGCAAGGACCGGCACGGACCGACAAGGACCGAGTTCATGGACACAGCTGCGTCCCCCGCGACGCGTACCGCACGACAGTCGCTGGAGCGCGCCTCGGCGATCGCCAGGAAGTACGGCTACGACACCGCCGCCACCGCCGCGGAAACCATGGTCGACGCCTCCTTCCACGCCGGGAACGTGGTCGTCGTCGGTGAGATCAAACGCGGTAAGTCATCTCTGGTCAACGCCCTCATCGGACGCCGCGACCTGCTGCCGGTCGACGTCCTCACCAGCACCTCCGCCCCGATCCGGGTGAGCAGCCACGGTGCCGGCGACATCGGCGGGGAACCGGTCGTCAACCTCGTCCGTGGTGGACAGCGCACCCCGGTGGCCGCCGCCGAACTGCGTGACTGGGTCACCGTCGACGGCCTCGCCGCCACCGAACTCGGGCCCGACGAGGACCCGGCCACCGCCGCCACCATCGACCTGGACTACCCGGCGCTGACCGGCACCACGCTGGTCGACACCCCGGGCGTCGGCGGCCTCGACGAGCACGCCGTCAGTGCGGCCTTCAGCGAGGCACACCGTGCCGGGGTGCTGCTGGTGGTGTGCGATGCGTCCACACCCATCACGAAACCCGAGATGGAGATCCTCGCCGAGGCCCGTGATCAGGTCGGGGCGGTGATCGTCGTGGTGACCAAGACCGACAAGAACCTGCGCCGCTGGGCCGACATCGTCGCCGACGACCGCCGCCTGATCCGCGAACACCTCGGGGTCGACGTCCCCGTCATCGGGGTGTCCAGCCTGCGCGCCCTCGACGCCGTCGACGAACCCGACCCGCAACGCGCCGGGGAGATCGCCGCCCGCAGCGGCATCGTGGAGCTGCGCGACACCATCCGACGGGCGTTGGACGCACCGGAGACCATGGGTCTGCGACGGGCACTGGAGAAGGTCGTCGCCACACTGACCTCGATCAGGACGACCATCGCCGAGGACATCAGGGTGTTCAACGAACCCTCGGAAGGTGTCGTCGCCCTCGAGCAGGAACAACAGGAACTGGAGACCCTGCGCGAACACGCCGCCGAGTGGGAACAACTGCTCGCCCGGGACATCTCCTTCGCCCGCTCCCGGATCAACGACGAGCTGGACGCCCGCCTGCAGGCCCTGGTCGACACCTGGACACAACGCATCAACAGCGAGGGCATGCGCGTCCTGCGCTCAAAACCGCAGGTGTTCACCAGCCAGATCGAGGCCGAACTCAACGCCGCGATGCAGGACACCCTGGCCCAGCTCATCGAGGGACTGCGGGAGCGGGCGGCGGAACTCTTCGACGGCAACGAGGAACTCACCGGCCTGGTCGTCGGCGCGGCACTGCAGTCGGTCGCCCCGGACGAGATCAGAGGCCGCGAGGTCGGCAAGAAGACCAAGGACCTGGCCGACCCGACGATGCTGTCGATGGGTTTCATCGGCGCCAGCATGCTGACCATGGTCATCCCGCTGGCGCCGCTGGCCGGCGGTGTCTGGATCGGCGTGAACATGGCCTACCGGGCGATGCGCACCGGCAAACAGCAGCTGGTTACCTGGCTGCGTGAAACCCACCAGACCACCCGCACGGCCACCGTCCGGCTGATGGACACCATGGTCACCGCGGCACGCACCGAGATGGTGCTGCGCTACCGGGCGCACATCCGCCAACGTCAGAAAGAGGTGCAGGAGCGGATGCAGAAGGCCAAGGATGCCGCGCGCACCTCCGAATCCGAACGTAAGCAGAGCATCGAGCGACTCACCAAGAACGAGAAGATCGTGGCCGCCACCATCGACGAGATCAACGCACACCTGGGCCGGCTCAACCAGGAGGGGGAGGCGTGATGACAGCGACAGCGGGAACGGACGCCTTCGCCGAACAGACCCGGGCGCTGCAGCAGCTGCTGGTGCAGAGCATCGACGCCCTGGCCACCGGCGGGGAGGGCCTGGGGGAGAAGGCCGCGGAGCTGCGCGACATGATCGACCGCCCGCCCCGTGTCGCGGTGATCGGCCGGCTGAAGTCCGGCAAGTCCACGCTGGTCAACGCCCTGACCGAGACCGACATCGCCGCCACCGGGTCCCTGGAGTGCACCATGGCGGTGAGCATCTACGAACAGGGCGCACCGGCGCGTGCCGAGATCCACGGTTCGGACGGACGCGTCGACACGGTCGCCCTGGCGGGTCGCCCGCTGGAGCACCTGGGCCGTCCCCTCGACGAGGTGGACTACATCCGCCAGTTCGTGCCCGTCTCCCGGCTGGACGCCCTCGGCGTCATCGACACCCCGGGTACGGCCACCCTCACCGTGGAGAATGAGCAGCGCACCCGCAGCATCCTGGTGGAGGGCAGCCGCGATACCCGCCGGGCGAGTGCCTGGGCCGACTGCGTGGTCTTCCTGTCGGACTCCGCACCCCGGGCCGATGAACGCGAGCTGCTCACCGAGCTGAACATGACCCCACTGACCACCGTCGGTGTCATCTCCCGCGCCGACTCCTTCGGCGCCGGGGCGTTCGGGACGCGCGACCCCATCGACCACGCCGGGGAGTACGCCGGACGCATCGCCGACCTGCTCGGCGGTACCGTCTCCACCGTGATGCCGCTGTCCGGTCTGCTCGCCGAATCCGCCCTGACCGGCCGGGTGAACGAGGACACCGCACGCGCCCTGCGCCCCCTGGCGGGGCTGACGCGCGATCAGCTCATCGACGCCGTCGAACTGCCGGACCCCTCCGGCGTCGTGCCCGGGCTGACCGCAGCGTCCCGCGACAACCTGCTGGACACCCTCGGCGAGTACGGCGTCTACTACGGCCGCACTGTCGCCGCGGAGTCCGGCAGTGTGGGGCTGATGCGCTGGATGCTGCAGGTGTCCGGCATCGAACGCCTGTCCACGGCGATCACCGGGGAGATGGCGCACTTCGCCGTGCTGCAACGGGCGGTGCGTTTCGTGGAGACACTCGACAGCCTGGCCGGACGCCCGGAGTTCCGCGAACACGTCCGCTGGGTGCAGTCGATCCTGCTGTCCCAGCCGGTGATGAACACGGTGCTGCTCTACCGCAGTTTCCGGGACACCGTCGCCGGCACCCCGGACTCCCAGCTGATCCCCCGTCTGCGCCATGCACTGCAGGGACGCACCGCCCCTGAGAAGCTGGGGCTGGACCCCGGCATCGGGGAAGGGGAGTTTCTCACCGAACTCCGCAGCTCCCTGGAACTGCTGCGTCAGCTGGCGATGGCACCGTTGTCCTCCGCGGAGGACGATGCCCGCGAACGGCTGATCGTGCTGTACCAGGCGCTCTGGACAACCAGCACCAACGTACAATAACCCCGATAAACCCCGACAGACGTCCCTGGAGAAAGGACCCCCGCCCCAATGTCTGAAGCATGGCACCTGGCGATCGACTTCGGAACCAGCAACTCGGCCGCGGCACACACCGCGCCGGGCAGTGGTTCCGTGGAGACGCTCGCGCTGACCCATCGCTCCAACCTCATTCCGTCGGCGGTCTACGTGGACGGCAACGACACGGGCGGGTCCACCGTCCTCACCGGTGACACCGCGCTGCACGCCGGACGCCGTGACCCGCTGCGGCTGATCCTCTCACCGAAGCGCTTCATCGACCACGAGACGGTCCAGCTCGGCGGTGACGACATCGAGGCCCGGCAGGTCATCGGCGCGGTACTGAACTCTGTCGTGCAGCGTGCCGTCGAGCAGCACGCCGGCACCGCACCGGCGTCGGTCACGCTGACCCACCCGGAGCAGTGGTCGGCCCACGCCCTGGGCAACCTGGTCGACGCCGCCCGTGCCCAGGACTGGGCCCGGTACGTGGACGTGCGGGTGATCTCCGAGCCGCGGGCGGCGGCGATCCACTACGCCGCGCAGCAGAACGTGGCGCCCGGTGACCATGTCGCGGTGTATGACTTCGGTGGCGGCACGTTGGACGTTGCGGTGCTGCGGGCGGAGGCGTCCGGCGACTACCGGGTGGTCGCCGCCCGTGGTGACAACAGCCTGGGTGGACGCACCATCGACAACCTCGTCTACCGGTGGCTCATCGAGCAGGTCGAGCACGACGACCCGGATCTGGCGGACTCCCTGCGTTCGGCGCCGGTGTCGGTGATGAACGCGATGGAGGAGAACATCCGGCAGGCCAAGGAGATGCTCTCCGACACCTCCTCGGCCACGATCACCATCTCCACGCCTTCGGGCGACCGCGATGTGCTGATCACCCGCGCGCAGTTCAACGAGATCATCGCGCAGCCGATCGAGCGGGCCCGCGAGATGACCCAGGCGGTGCTGCGCGAGGCCGGTGTGGAGGGGGAGTCGACGGGCATCTACCTCACCGGTGGCTCCTCCCGTATTCCTTATGTTCACGAGCAGCTGGCCCAGGTCGGCCGGGTGGTGCGCCTGGACGATCCGAAAACCGTCGTCGCCCGCGGTGCGTTGGTGGCGACGATGCGCGGCTTCTCCGCGCCCGCTGCAGGTGCTGCGGGTGGGGCAGGACGCCCGCAGGGCGGCGACAGTTCGAACCCCTTCGGTGCTGCAGCGGCAGGGGCCGCCGGAGCTGGGGCGGCCGGCGCGGCCGGTGCGGCTGCCGGCTCGGCGTGGGGCGCAGCACCCGCGTCGGGGGACACGGGCATCTCGCCCTTCGACCAGCAGCCTCCCCGCGCGCAGCAGGACGTCCCGCCCGCTGAAGCGCCCGCTCCGCAGCAGCAGACTGCGCCGACCCCGGATCCGACCCCGTCCAGCCTCAGCTCCGGGAACACCAACAACACCGGAAAGTCCGGCGGCTCGAAGCTTCCGCTGGCGATCGGCGCGGGAGTGGTTGCGCTGCTGGTCGGCGGCGGCATCCTCGCCTGGAGCACCGGACTCTTCGGTGGTGACGACGACGAGAACGACGGCGGCAATGGCGGAGGCGGCGGGAACCAGACCACCGCATCGTCCCCCGATCCCGCGGAGCCGGACAACGACACCGACAACGGCACCACCGCCGGATCCGACGGCCCCTTCCTCTCCGCGAGCGAGACCTCGGGACAGTACCTGCCGGTCACCGAGATGATCCCCGGGTCAGATGCCTACCTCCCCGAGGACTTTACCGAGCGGGTCGCACGGTGCGCTGTGGACAACTCCGATGTCGCCGAGTTCGGCTTCCCCTGGTCCGGCGACGCTAGATATGCCGCGCGGTACTGCACGATCGACAGTGAGTCGGAGAACCCGGTGCATTCCGACAAGACACCTCTCTCCCCGTCCCTGTACGGCGGGGACGATGCCGTGGAGATCATGGATCCCCTGGAAGCCTCCGATGATGTCACGTTGACCGAGGTTGATTCTGGTGACGGGGAGGTCTACTACATCGAAACGGAAGGTGCCCTGGCCAACCGTGCTGTGGTCTGGTATCCCGACGAGGAGCTGCTGCTCCACTTCCTGTTGGCCACCGGTGACGAGCAGTCGGAGGCCGAGGAGTACCTCAGCTACTACGGCTTCATCTAGAGCCCGGTCTAGAGGCTCACACCGGCGGTGGTGAGGTTCTCCCGGACCTTGGTGCGCGCCCGGTGCAGCCGGGTCTTCACCGTAGACGCCCCGACCCCCTGGTGGGCGGCGATCTCCTCGAGGCTCAGGCCGGCGTACTCGCGCAGCACCAGTGCCTCCTTGAACACCTGGTCCAGGTCGTTGAGTGCCTCCCGCACCACGATGGTCGCTGGCACCTGCTCGGCCACCGGTGAGGCGGTGTCGACCTCGTCGACCCCGGCGTCCTCGTCCGGTACGGCCTTGCGTGCGCGGACGACCTGCAGCGCCGCATTGGAGGCGATGCGGTAGATCCAGGTGGAGAACCGGGCTTCGGGACGGAACTTCCCGATGTTCTTCCACGCCGAGATCATGGCGTTCTGCACCGCGTCCTCGGCATCGTGGGCGTCGCCGGTGATCGAGATCGCCACCGCCCACATCCGACGGTGTGCGTCGGTGACCAGTTCCGCGAAGGCCTTCTCGTCGCCCGACTGGGCCCGTTCGACCAGGACGCGCTCGTGGGTGATGTCCATCTGTCCCATACAGTCCGTCCCCTCCTAGAAGTCCGCGAGCGGGTCGTCGGGATCGGCCTCCGGATAGGACGCTCCGGCGTCGCCGGCGGCAGCGCCGTCGCCGTCGCCGTCGGTGAGGTCGTCGGCGAACGGGTCGAGCGCGGTATCGTCACCGGCGTCGGCGAGAGCGTCCGGAATGTCGTCGGCGGGGGAGTGGGCGCCGGCGGTGTCCGCGCTGTCCCCGGTGTCGTCGAACTCGTCGAGGTCGACCCGGGCGCTGTCACCACCGTCGTCACCGGGGATCTCCACGCCCGGGTCCGGGGTGTCCGGGTCGACGGCGTGGGCGAGCATCTCGGTGAGCCGCTCCGGGCTGAGCGGGCTGTCAGCGTAGAGCTGGTCGACGGACGGCAGGTTGAGGGTGTCATCCATGTGTCGTGTCCTCCTTTCTTCTCTGCCCGTGGAATGCGCGGGATGTCCTCGGGGTTCCCGGCGGGGAACGGGCCAGAGAATTGGTGTCAGATAACATCATAGGGACGCGTGTGATTACGCGCCCTGCGAGATTTTGTTTTCCGGGGCGGTGACGGTAGCCTTGGGCAGTCGGCGTTCGACAGTTGTCTCCACGTGCCTCGTGCCGGGACCGTCGGGCGCAAAGCACGAACGAACAACGTAAGTCCAGTCAGATTGCCTTTCAGGCCGTCGGCCCAGCACAGATGGGTCGAGACAGCGGTGGAGGGGCGGCCTGAGCCGAGTAGAGAAACAAAGGGGTAGCCCTTCCATGTACGCGATCGTCAAGACCGGCGGCAAGCAGTACAAGGTCGCCGAAGGCGACTTCGTCAAGGTCGAGAAGATCGAGGGTGAGCCGGGTGCGTCCGTGGCTCTCACCCCGGTTCTCCTCGTCGATGGCGCTGACATCACCACCGGTGACAAGCTTGCCGACAAGACCGTTGCTGCTGAGATCGTCGAGCAGACCAAGGGTAAGAAGATCAACGGCATGCACTACCGGAACAAGACCGGTTACAAGCGCCGTTACGGTCACCGTCAGCAGCTGACCGTCCTCAAGGTCACCGGCATCAAGTAAACCCAGCGACCGCTGTGCTTCGTGCGGCGGTACAACTTTTCCGAGGAGGGAAAAGACCATGGCACACAAGAAGGGTGCATCCAGCTCCAGCAACGGTCGCGATTCCGAGTCCAAGCGTCTCGGTGTCAAGCGGTTCGGTGGTCAGCAGGTCAAGGCCGGCGAGATCCTGATCCGTCAGCGCGGTACCTCGTTCCACCCGGGTGAGAACGTCGGCCGTGGTGGCGACGACACCCTGTTCGCCCTGAAGGCAGGCGCCGTGCAGTTCAGCACCCGCCGCAACCGCCGTCTGGTGAACATCGTCGAGGACCAGGCCGTCGAGGCCTAGTCCCGACCGCAGTTCTCCACGAACCCCCGCAGCCCCGGTTGCGGGGGTTTCGTGTGTCCGGGGTCTGCCCCTCGTTCTTCTGCTACCGCCCTGCGCTGGCGCCTGCGAGGCGATGTTTCATCCGGCCGAGGGGTCCGGAAGGTACCGAAGCCTGGCGGATTGGACCGGCCACTGGCAGCAGCTGGCTGATTCTGCCAGGCTAGGGTCCCCAGGAGCAAGCACGACCCCCCTGCGAACACGGTCACCTGCACACTAGAGACCGCCAGCGGGTGCCGGCCTCCCTACCGGCGTCTTTTCCCGAAGGGGGCGACCCGCCACGGGTGCCACAGCCACCACCCCTGGTCCGTGAGAATCTTCCTCCTACGCGCTGCACGTCCCCGTGGGTGCTCCAGGATGAACTCGATGGTGTCGCGCACCTGCTCCTGGACGAACGGCATCGCCTGATTGACGTCCACGTCGGAGTAGCGCAGCAGCGTGTACCCCCACCGCGCTGCCGCGTTACCCTTCCACCGGTCGTTGAGGAAGGCGCTGGTCCGTGCTTTACCGGCCGCGTGGTACGTCTGACTGTCGATCTCGATGCAGACCTTCACCTCCGGGATCACGATGTCGAAGCGGTAACCCAGCACCATTTCATTGACCTGGACCGTGACGTCCAGACCGTCCAAGGCAGCGACGATCCCGCGGACGGCCTTCAGTTCCAGGCTGCTCGCGGTGCCGGTGAGGGTCCCGTCGAGGAGTTCCGCGGCGATGGCCCGGCGGCGCGGTGGCAGTGCGGCGAGATGCTCGGCGAGACGTTCATTCCCTTGCGTTCCCTGGTACTGCCACTCTACGGCGCGGTGCAGTTCATCGAGCTTCGTGTGGGTCATGGTGGTGGCTGCTTCGATGAGCGAGACCACTCGTACGCCCTTCGCCCGCGTGGTCGGCCCGGTGGCAGCGGTGGACAAGGACAGTAGCTCGCCCCCGTCGTCGCTGCGTCCCCGGACGGTGGCCGCCTGTGCCGGCCACGTCATGGGACACGCCCCGTGGATGAAGCCGGCGGTGGTGCCGGTGTAGACCAGGCCGGGGTTCATCCAGCTCAGCCCCTGGAGGGTGAGTAGGTCGTCCGGCGTTTCGGTGGTGTAGAGCCCACGGGCCAGCCGGTGCAGTTCGCCCCGCTGGAGCGCCCCGGCGATTTGTTTGCGTGTTTTTCCGGACGCTCGTAGTTCGCGCGTCCGCCAGAATTTTCTCGGTGTCCCCATGTATTCCCCTTGTTTTGTCCCCTTGGGCTGCAAGTCTACCGGCAGGACGCTACGGTGGCCGGGCTTCGGGCTTTCTGTCGGTGAGTGGGAGGCAGGCAAGGGGGGAACGTGAGGGCGAAGAGCACGGTGGTACCCAAGCATGGCGGATTCGGCGGTGCGTTGGCGGTGGGCGGTCAGATCCGCCAGGCTTCGGTACCCCGCGCACTGGCCGCGACCCGGCCCGCCCGATGATGCCCTGCTTGCCCGGACCGGTGTTGAGCGTCCCAGATGGTAGGATTAGACAGATTCACTCGTATTACTTGACCTGGGAGGGCGTTCACATATGTCACGCTTCGTCGACCGCGTCGTCCTGCATGTGCAGGCCGGCGACGGCGGGAACGGCTGCGCCTCGGTGCGCCGCGAGAAGTTCATCCCGCTGGGCGGCCCCGACGGCGGCAACGGCGGACACGGCGGGGACGTCATCCTCGAGGTCGACCCGCAGGTCCACACCCTGCTGGACTTCCACTTCCACCCGCACCTGAAGGCGAAGCGTGGCGCCAACGGTGCCGGCGACCACCGCCACGGTGCCCGCGGCGAGGACCTGGTGCTCCAGGTCCCGGCCGGAACCGTGCTGCAGGATGACAAGGGTGAGATCATCGCCGACATGACCACCAAGGGCCAGCGCGTCATCGTCGCCGCTGGCGGCCACGGTGGGCTCGGCAATGCGTCACTGGTGTCGAAGGCCCGCAAGGCGCCCGGTTTCGCTCTGCTCGGTGAGCCCGGTGAGATCAAGGACGTCACCATCGAGCTGAAGTCGATGGCGGACGTGGGCCTGGTCGGCTTCCCCTCGGCTGGCAAGTCCTCCCTGGTCAGCGTGCTGTCGGCGGCGAAGCCGAAGATCGCGGACTACCCGTTCACCACCCTGCAGCCGAACCTTGGCGTGGTCAACGTCGCCCATGACGTCTTCACCATCGCCGATGTCCCGGGACTGATCCCGGGTGCCAGCGAGGGCAAGGGCCTGGGCCTGGACTTCCTGCGCCACATCGAGCGCACCGCCGTGCTCGCCCATGTGGTGGATTGTGCGGCGCTGGAGTCCGACCGTAACCCGTTGGACGACATCCGTGCCCTGGAGGCCGAGCTGGCGTCCTACCAGTCGGAGCTGTCGGTGGATGCCGGGCTGGGCGATCTCAGCGAGCGCCCCCGCATCATCATCCTCAACAAGATCGACGTGCCGGACGCCCGGGAGATGGCCGAGCTGATGCGCCCGGACCTGGAGGAGGAGTTCGGCTGGCCGGTCTTCGAGATCTCCACCGCCAGCCATGAGGGACTGGACCCGCTGCGCTACAAGCTCATGGAGATCGTCCGCGAGCACCGCGCCGCACACCCGCCGGAGGAGGTGGCACCCCCGCAGGTCATCACCCCGAAGGGGCAGCGTCGCCGCGGTGGCAGGGACGTGGAGTTCGACATCGCCCCGGACCCGCAGTTCGAGGACGCCTTCATCATCACCGGCCGCAAGCTGGAGCGCTGGATTCTGCAGACCGATTTCGAGAACGACGAGGCGGTGGGTTACCTCGCCGACCGGTTCGCCAAGGCGGGGGTGGAGGACGCCCTGTACAAGGCCGGTGCTGTCGAGGGCAGTGAGGTGACCATCGGTGACATCACCTTCGAGTGGGAGCCGCAGACCGCCGCGGGCGTGGACCTGATGCCCTCCGGACGCGGCACTGACCGCCGTCTGGAGCGTAACGACCGCTCGACCCCGGCGGAGCGTAAGCGCGCCTCCCAGGCCCGCCGTGGTCTGATCGACGAGTTCGATTTCGGTGATGGCGAGGAGGCCAGTCGCGACCGCTGGGAGGGCTGAGACCACGGTGTCTGCACCGGCGTCTGCAGTGTTCATTCCAGTTCGATGGCGATTGGGTCCGTCGGCAGGTAATAATGAAGGGCATGTCCGACACAACTGATGCCCCTGCGTCCGCCGGTGACTCCGGCTCCTCTGCTGAAAGCGAGGCCGATTCGACGTCCGTGTTCGAGTACCCCGCCTCGCTGGAGTTCGGGACGGACGCGGTACATCAGCCCGGTCCGGTCATCCCGGCCACGACCAAGCAGTTCCCGGATTCCGAGGTCAGTGAGGAGGACCCGGAGTACGGGCACCGTTCTGATGTCCGCACCACGATCCGGACCGCCAAGCGCGTTGTCGTGAAGATCGGTTCGTCCAGCCTCACCGACGACACCGGACTGGTCAGCCCGGAGCGTATCGACGTCATCGCCGATGCCCTCGAGGCCCGCATGGACCGCGACACCGACGTGATCGTGGTGTCCTCCGGTGCGGTAGCCTGCGGTATGGGCCCGCTGGGGCTGACCCAGAAGCCGACCGACCTGGCGTCCAAACAGGCGTGCGCCGCGGCCGGCCAGGTGCTGCTCGCCCAGGAGTGGGCCCGCAGTTTCGCCCGTTACGGCCGGTCGATCGGCCAGGTTCTGCTCACCGCCTCCGATGCGGCCCGCCGTGACCGTGCCCGCAACACCCAGCGCACCATCGACCGACTGCGCCAGCTCAAGGCTGTCCCGATCGTCAACGAGAATGACACGGTCGCGACGTCGGAGATGCGCTTCGGTGACAATGACCGTCTGGCATCCCTGGTGTCCCACCTGGCCTACGCTGATGCGCTGGTGCTGCTCTCCGACGTCGCCGGCCTCTACGACCGAAACCCGGCCGAGCCGGACGCCCGCTTCATCGCGGAGGTCAAGAGCGGCAAGGATCTGCGCGGTGTCGTCGCCGGTGACGGTGGACGCCTGGGCACCGGCGGTATGGCCGCGAAGGTGTCGGCGGCACGCCTGGCGTCCCGTGCGGGTATCCCGGTGCTGCTGACCTCCACGGAGAACATTGGTGCTGCCCTGGACCAGGCGAAGGTCGGAACCTGTTTCTGGCCCCGCGAGGACCGTCTGTCGGCCTGGAAGTTCTGGGTGCTCTACGCCGCGGACTCCGCCGGCACCCTGCATCTGGACGCCGGTGCGGCGGCGGCGATGGAGCGGCACAGCTCGCTGCTCGCGGTCGGCCTGACCCGGGTGGACGGTGGCTTCACCTCCGGCGAGGTGCTGGACATCGTCGGGCCGGACGGTGTGCTCATCGGCCGCGGCGAGGTGAACTACGACTCCGCCACACTGGAGGGCATGATCGGCAAGTCCACCAATGAGCTGCCGGAGTTCGCACAGCGTCCGGTGGTGCACGTGGACTACATGGCGACCTACTCCAACCGTCAGTCGAGGGTCTACGGCGCCACGTAATCGGGCCTCAATTAACCCCGCCACGAGATTGTTGAACAATCTGGGTGATTTTGGGGCGTCGATCACGTACCCTTGGTAACCATGACCGACGCGACGATCACCCCAGCCACCGAATCCACCGCCGGACTTACCCCGACCCGCGCCGCCGAGCGCGAGGAGGTCCTGGCCAAGGCCGCGAAGGCCCGCGAGGTGTCGCGGCACCCCGCGCTCACCACCACCCAGAAGAACGACCTGCTCATCGATGCCGCCGACCGCCTGGTCGCCGAGACCGCCTCGATCATCGAGGCGAATGAGAAGGACATCGAGGCCGGACGCAAGCGCGGGATGTCCGAGGCACTCATCGACCGCCTAGCCCTGGACTCCGCCCGTATCGAGGGCATCGCCGGTGGCCTGCGCCAGGTCGCCGACCTCGCCGACCCGGTCGGTGACGTGGTGCGCGGCTCCACCCGCCCCAACGGCCTGCAGATGCGCCAGATCCGGGTCCCGCTCGGCGTGATGGGCATGGTCTACGAGGCACGCCCGAACGTCACCGTGGATGCCTTCGGCCTGGCCGTGAAGTCCGGCAACGTCCCGCTGCTACGCGGTTCGAAGTCCGCCCAGAACTCCAACACCCGTCTGGTGGAGATCCTGCAGGAGGTCTGTGTGGAGCACGGCCTGCCGCGTGAGACCGTCCAGCTGCTGCCGTGTGAGACCCACGATTCGGTGCAGGACCTGATCACCGCCCGTGGCCTGGTCGACATCGTCATCCCGCGCGGTGGCGCAGGCCTGATCAACGCGGTGGTCACCGGGGCGACCGTCCCGGCGATCGAGACCGGCACGGGTAACTGCCACTTCTACATCGATGGCTCCGCGGATGTCGACGAGGCGATCCAGCTGGTCATCAACGGCAAGACCCGCCGCTGCTCGGTGTGCAACGCCACCGAGGTCGTCCTGTTGGACGCCGCGCTGCCCGACGAGGACAAGAAGAAGGTGCTCACCGCCCTGCAGGACGCCGGGGTCACCGTCCACGGTGAGGTCTCCGAGCTCTCCGCCCTGGGCGTCGGCGGTGTCGTCCAGGCTGAGGAGAAGGACTGGGTCGAGGAGTACGGCTCCTTCGACATCGCCGCCGCCATCGTCGACGGTGTCGAGGCCGCCGTCGACCACATCAGCCGCTACACCACCGGCCACACCGAGGGAGTCAGCGCCACCGACTACCGGGTGACCCGCTACTTCGAGCAGAACGTGGACGCCGCCGCGGTGATGGTCAACACCTCCACCGCCTGGACCGACGGCGAGATGTTCGGCTTCGGCGCCGAGATCGGCATCTCCACCCAGAAGCTGCATGCCCGCGGTCCGATGGGCCTGCCCGAGCTGACCAGCACCAAGTGGGTCGTCAACGGCGACGGTCAGGTCCGGCCCTAAGTCCTAAGGGGCTCCATCGGCGGGTTCCTCGGGGTGGGAAACGTAGTCTGGGGAACCATGGAGAGAACGCGCCCCCGCTGTACCGTTGTCGCAACCGTCGCCCTCGCCTTCGTGATCGGGGGAGCGGGGACGGCCGCCGCCGGAACCGCACAGCCGGATCTGGCGGCGGTTTCTGCTGACGACTGCCCCGAGGTGGTCGTCCTGACCGCCCGCGGCAGCGAGGAGAACGACACCTACCCGGCCAGCGCGTCCAACGGTTACTCGAACGGCTATGAGGGGGAGACTCTTCACCGCTTCCTCGACTACACCACCCAGGTTCACCCTGATCTCTTCGACGAGACCAACGCCCGGGTGCTTGCCGTCGACGCGGCCAGGTACCCGGCCCGATTCCCCGTCGGCGAGGCAGGGGAGGACATCGACCCGTTGGTCCTGGTCACCGGGGTGGGCCAGTTCGCCGACTCCATGGCCCGTGGACTGCCGGGTGGCATCGAGACCGTCGAGGACTATGAGGCCACCACCGGCTGCACCCCGGACTACGTCTCCCTGGCCTATTCCCAGGGTGTGGCCGTACTCGGGCCGGTGCAGCACCAGCTCGCCGAGCAGGGCCGGCTGCGTGGCGCGGTGTACCTCGGCAATCCCTTCCACCGCACACCGGAGCTGCTGACCGGTGGGCAGACGTCCTACCCGGTGCACAGCTACTGCGTCACCGACGACTTCGTCTGTGACTTCGGCCCTCGCTCGGTGTTCCTCGCCTTAACCGATGAGGACGATGCCGGCGTTCACGCCGAGTACTTCAGCGCGGCCGTGGCGGATCCGGACGCCGCGACCGCCGGTGACCGTCGCGCCGCCGACGCCCTCGCTGGTCTGCTGTCTTAGGAGGGCGTCCGCAGAGGGGGACTAGATGAACAGCATCAGCGGACCGTCATAGAACAGCGCGGCCATCAGGCAGGCCAGGGCGACTGCGGCGTGCAGCGGGGCCTCACGGACACCGACCTTCTTCGGCGGCCACGGGTTACCGGCCGCGGCGGAGGCCGGGATGGCCCGGCTCCGCCACAACGCCACGGCGAAGGCCACCACCGCCACCAGCCAGGCAGCCCAGTGCAGGTACTTGACCGGGAACGTCGCCACCACGGCCACCAGGGCCAGCAGGTGGTACACCTGGGATCCGATCAGCCAGGACTGGTCGCCCTTCTTGCGGATCATCGTCTTCACGTAGGGCACCGTGCCCACCGTGTACAGCAGCAGCCAGGCGACCGTGACCCACACGGCCGCCGGCACAGCGTCGACAACCTCGGTGGTGAACAGGTTGGACGTCCAGGTCACCCCGCCGGAGACCGGTCGGGACGCCCCCAGTCCGACCGTCGCGGCGACCGGCACGATGAACGCCGACGCGGCCGTGGTGGCCACACCGGACAGCAGGGAGCGTGGCGTCCCGCGCCAGGTCTCGTAGATGGCGATGGCGACCAGCGGGACGAAGACCACCGACCACCAGAGCAGGTGCGGCTGCAGCAACAGGGCGACGATGGCGGCGGCCCCGGCAATGACGCCGTACACCAGCGTCGGGGTCCGTGAGGCGTTGCGCAGGGTGGCGTTGCGGGCCTTCATCCAGATCCCCAGGGCGAAGAAGGCGTGGTAGCCCACCACCCAGGCGATGGTGACCGCGAGGAAGGTCAGCACCATGCCCGCGGTACCGTCCATCCCGTCGCCACGGTCGACCGGGTTGAGGGTGTCCCAGACCTTCAGCATCCAGAACAGTCCGACGACCACCGGGATGGCGATCATCGGCCAGGCGCCGTGCTGGTTCGGCTTCCACGGGTTCGTGCCGTGGCGGCCGGATGCTGACCCGGATGCGGACTTCGCCTTCGTGCTCATGCCATTGAGCGTATCGCGGCCCGGGGCGCACCCGGGGAGAATCACGACATCCGCACCTGAGGGCACTGAGCCGGGGCACCGAGTGTGAACAGGTAGACTTCTGGACCGTGACTGACGTGAACCAGACCACACACCCGGCGGTACGTCCCGACCGTTTCCCCGACAAGCCCCCGCGGCGCATCGGGGTCATGGGCGGGACCTTCGACCCGATCCACAACGGGCACCTCGTGGCCGGCAGTGAAGTCGCCGACATGTTCGGTCTGGATCTGGTGATCTACGTGCCGACCGGGCATCCGTGGCAGAAGCGTGACAAGCGCGTCACCGCCGCCGAGGACCGCTACCTGATGACCGTGATCGCCACGGCGTCCAACCCATTGTTCCTGGTCTCCCGGGTGGACATCGACCGGCCCGGGGCCACCTACACCGTGGACACCCTCAAGGACATCCAGCGCCGCTACCCGGAGGCGGAACTGTTCTTCATCACCGGTGCCGACGCCCTGGAACGCATCGTGACCTGGAAGCACTGGGAGGATGTCTTCAACCTGGCGCACTGCGTGGGCGTCACCCGCCCCGGGTACAACCTGGAGGACGCCGGGGAGGCGCTGCGCAGCCAGGTCGACTCCGACCGACTGAGCCTGGTGAACATCCCGGCGATGGCGATCTCCTCGACCGACATCCGGGAGCGGGCGTTGGACGGCCGGTCGGTCTGGTACCTGGTGCCCGACGGTGTGGTGCAGTACATCGCCAAGACGGCGCTGTACCGCGCCAACCACCCTGGTGGCCTGCCGTGGGCCGTGGCGGGGGAGGACACGGGAGAGGACAATGCCGTGGATGCCGGGGCAGCTGGGGCCGCTGCGCCCCCGGCGGTTCCTGCGGTCGGTGCGGCGCCTCTGGCGCAGGATGACGAGTACTACCACGAACCGGACGTCGACTGGGACCCGGACGGTGACGGCGACCGGTTCCCGGAGGGCTGGTTCTGACGAATGCGGCATTACTTGCCGTGCCTTGTAGAATCGTCTGAGGATTATCCTTTTTCGATTCACTTCCAATCCTCTTCACCCACGTACCCACGCAAAGGATCTGTACAGCACGTGACCGCTAGCGCCGACTCCATCAACCACGCGGGAATTGCCGCCCGCGCAGCCGCCGAGAAGTTCGGAGAGGACATCGTCGTCGTCGACGTGACGTCCCGCATGCCTCTCGCGGACTGCTTCGTGCTGGTCACCGGCGACAATGAGCGCATGGTCGACTCCATTGTCGACGAGATCGAGGAGAAGCTTTCCGAGATCGGAGTGAAGCCCCGCATGCGCGAGGGGCACCGCGACAACCGGTGGGTGCTGCTGGATTACGGCACCATCATCGTGCACGTCCAGCGTCGTGAGGAGCGTTCCTACTACGCCCTCGACCGGCTGTACCGTGACTGCCCGACTGTCGAGGTCGAGGGCGTGGAGCAGGCCGACCGTGGGGTCTGGGCGTCCGATGCCGACGTCACCGAGCTCGACGCGACCACCCCGGTGGACAACACGCTGTCTGCCCAGAGTGTCGAAGACCTGCCGCTGGCCGGCCCCGCTCCGGACGAGGACGAGCTCTAAGGGGAACTGATGACCGTGCATCCGGGAAAGCCGACTGACCTGAGCCAGGGCGAATCTGGCGGCACTGCTGGATCCGGTGCGTCCGACGGTCGTCTCCCGGAGCGACGGCTGATCCTCATCCGCCACGGTCAGACCGAGTTCAATCTCACCGGCCGGATGCAGGGGCAGATGGATACCCCGCTGTCGGAGAATGGCCTGGCTGAGGCGCGTTCTGCCGCGGTGGAGCTGGCGTCCTGGCCGATCGGGACGATCATCAGTTCCGATCTGGAGCGTGCCATGGACACCGCCGGGGTGCTGGCTGAGGCCCTGGGCCTGGAGTTCGGCACTGACCGGCGGCTGCGTGAGACCGACCTGGGGGAGTGGTCAGGCAAGGGTCACAGCGAGGTGGATTCGCTGTTCCCCGGGCAGCGGTCGCACTGGCGTCTGAACCCGACGTGGGCACCGCCGGGTGGGGAGACCCGGCTGGAGGTGTCCGAGCGTGCCGCGGCAGTCGTCACCGATCTCATGTCGACGACGGCGTGGGACGCCGGCGCGGTGATGCTGGTGGCCCATGGTGGCACGATCGGTGCGCTGACCTCCCGTCTGCTGGACGTCCCGGTGTCGCACTACCCGATGTTCGGCGGGCTGGGGAACACCCGTTGGTCGCAGTTGGTGGCGCGTCCCACGGAGCCGGACGCCACGGGCCCGGAGCTCTGGGCTTCGGCCCGGTGGTTCCTGGAAGGCTGGAATGTGGGGGTGGCCGCACCGCCCCCGGTCGGTGTGTCCAATGCCGACGAAGGTGACGGACGTGGGGTGGATGCCCGATGACGGTCAAGGTTGTCACAGATTCCTCGGCATGTCTGCCCCCGGCCCTGGCGGCGGAGTACGGCATCACCGTCCTCGACTTCCATGCGGAAGGTAAGGGCGACGAGGAGACCACGGCTGGTCTGGGCGCCCTGGAACTGACGGCCTGCTACGCCCGCCTACTGGAACGCGGTGGCGATGACGGTGTGGTCGCGGTGCACATCTCCAAGGAGTTGTCGGGGACGTGGTCTTCGGCGTCGCAGGCGGCGTCGGTGTTGGGGGATACCGTGGCGGTGCTGGACACCCAGTCGGCGGGCATGGTGGTCGGCCAGGCGGCGATCGCGGCGGCCCGGTGTGCTGATGAGGGCGGTTCGCTGGACGAGTGTCGTGGGGTCGCTCAGCAGGCGATCGACTCCGGTCATCTGTGGCTGTTCCTGGGGAAGACGGATGCCATGGCCCGCGGTGGTCGCTTGTCTGCTGGTCAGCGACTGTTGTCGACGGCGCTGGCGATCAAGCCGATCCTGCATCTGACCGGCGGCAAGCTGGAGCTGGTCGCGAAGACGAGGACGCAGGCCAAGGCGATGGACCGTCTGGTGACCCTGGTCGAGGCGGAGTACCGGGCAGTGGCGGAGGCTGCTGCGGAGGAGGCTGATGCCGAGGCTGTTGACGCCACTGTTGCTGCTGCCTCGTCGGACGAGGTCTCGGTCCAGGTGACCGATGCTGCCGGGAGCGCAGCGGCCGCAGACGACGCTGACGACGCTGAGAGTTCGACAGGTGCCGCGGCGGCTGACACTGCCGAAGGTGCTGAGCCCCTCGAGCCCCCAGTGTCTCCTGAACCCCCTGAGGACTCAGAGGACACCGGTGACTCTGTGGCAGCAGACTCCGACCCCGAGGTTCCGGACAGTGAGTCTGACTCCGACAGTGACGGTGACTCCGATGATGTCGCCGGCAGTGAGTCCGGTACGCCCGCCGCCAGCGATTCCGAGGCGCAGGTCACCGTGGATACTGAGCCGGTGTACCGTCCCCGCATCTTCAGCTTCGGTAGCAAGGACAAGGGAGACCGGTCCGACAAGGCTGAGAAGGACAAGGCCGAGAAGGCCGAGAGAGCAGAGAAGGAGCAGGCCAGCAAGGACAGGGCCGACAAGTCGGACAAGGCGGACAAGGCGGACAAGGCGGACAAGGACAAGGCCGACCACCAGGTCCCGCTGGCCGACCTGCCCCGCGTGCCGATGCACCTGGCCGTCCACCACAACGAGGCCGAGGAGGTCGCCGAGCAGCTCCGCGCGTCCCTGCGCGAGACGTTGCCGGGCTGTGTGGTGATCTCGGTGGTCGACGTGACGCACTCGATGGCGGTGCACACCGGCCCCGGGGCTGTCGGTGTCTCCCTGGTCCGCGACTGAGCCACCCCTTCGTCGAGGCCGTCGGTCGACGCTGCGTAATTTTCTCGAGAAGCTGTCGTTCCCCGTCGGTGTGGCGACCGTCTTCGCTGTTCGAAGCAGGTATATGAGGCTTATCCACACACCTTCGGTTATCCACATGTTCATCGCACGATAGGCAGTTTTCGGGCGGGCCGACAAGGAGCCGTGGGGTTGCATTGTTCCCATGAGCGGAGACGCGGAAACCAGGACGAGGCCGGCGAAGGCCCGGAAGAGCACCCGGCGTGTGGTGGCTGACAGGGTAGAGGCCCTGACCCAGCCGGTGCCCGGGCATGAGCTCGCCGATGTCCGGTTCGAGCGTCGGACTGTCATCAGTCCCCGGTCTGCTCGCACGGTGGTGATAGTGATTGTTGCCCTGGTGGTGGCAGTGGGAGGAGTGATGCTGATTGGGGACATGAAGAACAGCGGTGGCGACGAAGGGGGCGTCGTCGCTGGTCTGTCGCCGGTGTCCGAGGAGGTAGGAGCCTCGGAGACCGGGCAGGGGGACACGACGGGGGACGACACAGGGGAGGACGCCGGGGACGGTGCAGACCGGGACGACCGGGAGGGGCAACGGCAGGGGATGGTCGTTGTGTCGGTGCAGGGGTTGGTGCACCGTCCCGGTCTGCTCACCGTCGGCCGGGACAAGCGGGTCGGCGAGGTGATCGACCAGGCCGGTGGGGTGCGGGCCGATGGTCGGGTGCAGGGGATCAACCTCGCTGAGCCGGTGCTCGATGGGATGCAGGTCGTGGTGGACGCCGAGGGCTCACGGGTGCTCTATCCCGGTGAGTCGGCACAGTCGGCACAGTCGGCGAATGGAACTGGTGCGGGGAAGGACACCGGCGATGACAACGCTCGCCCGGCCGCCGATCCTGCCGCGAACTCCGGTCTCGTGGACATCAACCAGGCGGACATGGCTGGTCTGACAACTCTGTCCGGGGTGGGGCCGGCCACGGCCGAGGCGATCATCGCCTGGCGCGACACTCACGGGGCGTTCGCCACAGTGGAGCAGCTGATGGAGGTCAAGGGCATCGGACCGGCGAAGTTCGAGGCGCTGCGTGACCATGTCACGGTCTGAGGAAGGATCCACACGAGCATCTGCACGCGCATCCGCACGAGCACCCAGACCGAATCCGGATCTCACCCCGCCGCCGGGTTCCGGGACCGAGTGGACCGTTCCGGACCGGGACCCGCGCAGTCCTGATGTGGTGCGCAGTCGGCGTGGGCCCGACCTCCGCCTGGTCCCCGTCGCCCTGGCGGTGTGGCTGGTGGTCATCCTCACCGTGGTGACCAGAACGCCCTGGCCGGCGGTGGTGTGCGCGGGCATCGCGGTGGCCAGCGTGGCGGCTGTGTGGTGGGGTGGGCCGTGGCGCCCGGGCAGCGTCGTCGAGGAGTCGGTGGGACGCATCGTCGCCCGCACGCTCACCCTGACGATGCTGGTCGCCGCCGCCTGGTCGGCGCGGGCGGCGTGGTTGGTGGCACGGGTCGACCGCCACGTCCTACGCAACGGCAGCTCCAGCTGGGACGGCCCGGTGACCGTGGCGGCCGCCCCCAAACAGCTCGACGGTGGGACGGTGCTGCTCACCGTCGACATCGAGGATCTCGGTACGGTGCCGGTGTTCCTCGACGAGCGGCTGATCGCTGACGCAGCGAGCGACAGTCACGCCAGCCACACCGACCTGCGCGACACGCTGTTGGACCTGCAACCCGGCACACTGCTGCAGCTGGTGGCCACGGTACGGGAGTCGGAGCGTCCTTCCCTGGTGCCGTTGAGCCTGAATGCCCGGGAGGTGCCCGAGGTCACGGGCACACCGGAGGGGGTCGCCGGGGTCACCGCGCATCTGCGCGGGAGTCTGCGCGACGCGGCCGATGGATTGCCGTGGAGTACCGGGGAGCTGGTGCCCGGCATGGTCGTGGGCGACATCAGCATGCAGCAGACCAGCACCCGTGAGGAGTTCCTCGCCACCGGACTCACCCACTTGACCGCGGTCTCCGGGGCGAATCTCGCCATCATCACCGGCAGTGTGCTGGTGCTGGCCACGGCCGTGCGTGCGCCACGCTGGGCGCAGATCGTGGCCGCCGCGGTGTGCCTGGTGGCGTTCGTCGTCCTGGTCGGGCCGGAGCCCAGTGTGCTGCGTGCGGCGGTGATGGGTGGGGTGGGCCTGGTGGCGGTGTGGTCGGCGCGTCGGACGCACGGGTTCGCCGCCCTGTCGGCGGCGGTGCTGGCGCTGCTGGCGGTGGATCCGGGGCTGGCGGTGGAGTACGCGTTCATCCTGTCGGTGGTGGCGACCGCCGGGATCGTTGCTCTGGCGCCGCTGGTCACACGCCGGATCCTGCAGGCGTGGACCGACCGTCGTACCACCCGGGCGGGCCGTCATGATCCGCCGGCCCGGTGGCAGGCGATGCTGGTGGGGCTGGCGGCGGTGAGTCTGGTGGCGGACGTGGTCACCGCCCCGGTGATCGTGCAGATGACCGGGGTGTTCTCGCCGACGGCGATCCTGGCGAATGTGCTGGTCGGCGCGGCGGTGCCGCCGGTGACGGTCATCGGCATGCTCGGCGCGCTGGTCGCCGGGGTACATGCCGGGGCCGGCACGGTGGTGCTCACTGCCGCGGCACCGCCGGCCTGGTGGATCCTCACGGTGGCCGCCCACCTCTCGAGCATCGA
>DGYFR06203__coassemble_1708_pt1 | contig 41773 bp, 36 predicted proteins | sample DGYFR06203__metabat2_high_PE_013 | metagenome-assembled genome bin DGYFR06203 | reverse complement strand
ACCGGGTCGGCGGACATGATGGTGGTCCACTTCGGCCACTCGGTGTTGCCGATCATCACCGCCACCGGCGAGCCCAAGGTCTTCCCGTGACGGACACCGCCGAGGAAGGTCACCTCATCGGCCTCGAACTTCATGCGGGCGCCGCGGCCGTAGCCGAGGCGCCGTCGAGCGAGCTGTCGGGACACCTCGGCGCGGGTCACGGAGACCCCCGCCGGAATGTCCTCGATCACGGAAACAAGGGCCTGGCCGTGCGATTCCCCGGCAGTCGTCCATCGAAGCATGGCCCCATTGTTCCATGTGCGCACCACACAGGTCACCACCCCCCGGCGTTTGTGATCGTGATCACGACCAGAGCCCAGGTCGCCAGCAACATCCCCGGCCCGTGCGGCAGCCCCTCCCCACCCGAACGCACCGCCGGGACCAGCACCAGAAGCACGGTCACCGCCGACGCCGCCCCGACGACCAGCAACCAGCCGAACACCCCACCCACGCCCGCGGCGACGGTGCCCAGGGACAGGGCGAGCTTCGCGTCCCCTCCCCCGGCAGCCAACCGGCGCGACAACAGGCCCGGCAGCACGGACAGCAGAAACCAGCCGACGCCGCCGAGCACGGCCACCGGCACTCCGGTCACCACCGCCCACACCGCGGCGAACACAGCCGCCGGCACCGTCAGAACATCAGGGAGCCGACGGGAACGCAGGTCGGTGACCACCAGGGCCACCGTCCACACCCCCAGCCCACCCCACAGGAACAACCACAGCAGTAGCCCTGTCCCCGACCCCGTCATACCGTCCCCCGTTCCCCTGTGTGCCCCTGTGTCCCTGTACCCCAGCTACTCCAGACCGCGATGAGCGAGCAGCAGGCGGTACATGTCCGTCACCACGGGTCGCACCCCGGTGAACGCTTCGAACTGCTCGGCGCCCTGACCGGCGAGCATCAGCAGACCGTCGGCGACGGGCCGTCCGGCCTCCCGGGCCGCCGACAGCACGTCGGTGGGGTACGGATCATAGATGACGTCGACGACCGCCGCAGCCCTGGCGACGGCGTCGGCCAGACCGGACTCCCGGTCCACCCCCTGCGCCGGCACCGTGGAGACCAGCACGTCCGCGGCGGCACACACCATGGTGACCGTCGGATCGTCCAACCTGGCCCAGTCGAAGGTCATACCGTAGGACTCGACCAGTGACTGCAGGTTCAACGCCCGTTCGGAACGGGCCAGCACCGTCACCGAGCCGATACCGGCGGCGGCCATCGCCGCGACAGCAGGACGTGCCGTCCCACCGTTGCCCACGACCACCCCGTGTCCGCCGGAGAGTCCCCCGGGGGCGACGTGGGCCAGGCAGGTCGATACCCCGTCGACATCGGTGTTGTCGGCCCGCCAGCGGCCCTGCCCCAGCGGCACCAGCGTATTGGCGCTGCCGATCCGCTGCGCCCGGTCCGTGATCTCGTCAGCCAGGTCGTGCGCCGCAGACTTGCCCGGCATGGTCACCGAGAATCCGGCGACCGAGTCCGGCGCCTTGGCCAGCAGGCGTCGCACCTCACGGGGCTCGCCGGCCTCCACCCGCACATAGGTGAAAGGGTCAACCCCGAGTGCCCCGGCACTTCCCTGGTGGATCACCGGGGACAGGGAATGCTGGACGGGCCTCCCCAGCACCGCACAGACCGGCCCCTCGGTGTCCGCGGCCAATGCAAGGAACCCGTCGACGTCAAGGACGCCGGACACGCCGGAGGTCTCGTTCACAGGGGAAGCCTCCGCACTCATCGGGCACTGTCCAGCACACCGTTGCGACGGGACTCCTCGATGGCGTCCTCATGGTCCTTGAAATCACGGTTGAACACGGTACGTCCGTCCAGATCCACGGTGACGAAGTACAGCCAGTCGCCCTCGGCCGGGTGCTCCACCGCCTGCAGGGCAGTGACACCCGGCGAGGCGATCGGGGTGTCCGGCAGCCCGTTCTTCGCGTACGTGTTCCACGGGGTTCTCCGGGCACGGTCGGCGTCGGTGGTGGCGACCTCCTGGGCGGAGACGTCGTAGTTGACCGTGGAATCGAACTCCAGGCGCTGGTCGATGTCCAGACGGTTCATGATCACACGGGCGACCTTGTCGAAGTCCCCGTCCGGGGCCTCCCGCTCCACCAGGGAGGCGGCCGTGATGATCTCGTAGGCCGAGAGTCCCACGGAGTCCTGAGCCTCCAACAGGCCGGTGCCCTCATAGATCTCCGCGGAGTTCGTCAGCAGACTGTTGACGATCTCCGACGCCGAGGATGTCGGGTCGAACAGGTGAACACCGGGGGCGATGAGCCCCTCGATCCGGCGGGGATCATCCGGGCGGGCATCGACGGCCTCGGTGGCCCACTCGGGCACGCCGAGTTCAGCGGCGCTGGACGAGACGATCGACTCGCGCAGTTCCTCCACACTCACACAGTCCTCGAGCCCGTCGGTCAACCCCTCACGGCAGGAGTTGTTGGCGATGGAGGTGAAGATACCGGCGCGGGTGTCACCACCGACCACGGTCACGTCCTCGAGGGTGGACCCGGTCGGGATGTCCACCACGCCCAGCCGTCGTTCATCGTCAGTCAATGCCGCCATCGCGTTCTCCGCCGACATCTCCTCCTGCAGGGCGTAGTAGCCGGCCTCGAGACCACGCCTCTCGCCGGTCTGCTCGGCGTTCTCGGCGGCAGAGAGCATCGCCGAGCGGGATCCGACCACGCCGTCCTCCAGCAGCTGGGGGATCAACCCGGAGACCGTGTCGCCCTCGCTCACACGAACCAGCACGACATTGCCATTGCCCTGCCCCTCGTAGTCGCGGGTGCCGACCACCTCGCGCTGGTAGTAGACATAGGCGACGACGAACACCAGGAGCAGCACCAGTCCAAGACTGATCGCCATCGACCACTGGCGTCGACGCCGGTAGCGAGGCTGACTGATGGATTTTCGAGGCAAGGTAGTCTCCGTATTCTCCGTGGTCCCCGACACCACCGGGTACACGGGGTACTCCGGGTGCATCGGGCGCACCGGGGTTTCAGGGTCCGGATGAGGGTATCAGCACGTCAGTGACTGACATTCTTACATGCCGGGGCTGGCCACCGGGATCAGACACCCGGAAAAGTCGAATCCCGGGACCGCCGGGCATCCAGCCAGCCCTGCAGGATATGCACTGCGGCGGCCTGGTCGATCCGCGACCGGCCCTTCTTCTCGCTGACACCCGAGGCGTGCATCGCACTGGTCGCCGCCACCGTCGACATCCGCTCGTCCACCAGACGGACCGGAATATTCTCCAGACGTTGTCGCAGATGAGAGGCATATTTCTCGGCGCGGGCGGTACTCTGGGTACGTTTCGAGCGCATGCTCACCGGCAGTCCGACGACAACCTCGACCACGAAGTTCTCCTCGATGAGAACCCCGATCCGGTCCAGGGCGGCCGGGTCACCGCCCTTCGCGTCGACGGTCTCCAGCGGGGTGGCGAGGATGCCGTCAGGATCCGACAGCGACACGCCGATGCGGACCGTCCCGACGTCCAGACCCAGCCTGCGGCCCCGGCCCGGGTCGTCGTCACCAGGCCGGTCCGCCTGGGGAGCTCCGCCGCTCATCAGCGGGCGCCTCCGGTGGTCGAGGTCACGGAGGAGACGTAGTCGCGCACGGCGGCGATCGCGGCGTCCACACCGGACACGTCCGAACCGGAGCCCTGGGCCATGGCGGGCTTGCCGCCGCCACGGCCGCCGACGTGCGGGCCGATCGCCTTGACGACGTCGCCGGCGGCGAGGCCGCGCTTCACGGCAGCGTCGGTGGCTGCGGCGATGAACGGCACCTTGCCGGACTCCGGGTCCACCGAGGCGAAGACGATGAGCGCCTCATCGGTGCCGAACCGGCCCTTCGCATCAGTGGCGATGGTGCGCAGGTCACCGCCGGCGACACCGTCGGGCAGCCGGGCAGCGACGACGCGCACACCGTCGACATCGTAGAACTCGGCGACGTAGTCGCCGACCTTCGCGGTCAGCTCGGCGCTGCGGAACTGTTCGATGCGCTTCTCGGCGAGGTTCAGTCGCTCGGTCATCTGCTCGAAGCGCTCCGGCAGTTGCTCGTTCGGGATCCGCAGGCGGGACGCCAGGTTGTCGGCGACGCGGTGCTGGCCGGCGAGGTAACGGAAGGAGTCCAGGCCGGTGTATGCCTCGATACGACGGGTACCCGAACCGACCGAGGACTCGCCGAGCACGGTGACCGGGCCGATCTGGGAGGAGTGGTCGACGTGGATACCACCACACAGCTCCATGGAGAACGGGCCACCGATCTCCACCACGCGCACCTGGGAGCCGTAGTTCTCGCCGAAGAGCGCCATCGCACCCATCGACTTGGCCTCCTCCAGGCTGGTCTCGATGGTGTTGACCGAGTAGTCGGTGTCGACCGCCTCATTGGCGATGTCCTCGATGCGCTGCAGCTGGTCGCCGGTGAGCTGTGAGGGGTAGGTGAAATCGAAACGCAGGTAACCCGGCTTGTTCAACGAACCGGCCTGCACCGCGGTGGGCCCGAGGACATCACGCAGTGCGGCGTGGATCAGGTGGGTTCCGGTGTGCGCCTGACGCGCCTGGTGGCGCCAGGTGTGGTCGACGTGCGCGGCGACGGTGTCGCCGACCGCCAACTCACCACCGGAGACGACGACCCTGTGCAGCCAGACCTTCCGGCCGGTCTTCTGGACGTCCTCCACCGTGGCCATGCCACCAGGACCGGTGAGCGTGCCGCGGTCCGCCATCTGTCCACCGGACTCGGCGTAGAACGGGGTCCGGTCCAGGATGACCTCAGCGTGGGCGCCTTCCGCGGCCCGGTCGACCAGGGTGCCGTCGACGACGAGGCCGAGGATGCGGCCCTCATCATCGCGGTGCTCGTAGCCTGTGAATACCGTGGGGTGACCGTCGACGAAGGAGCGGTACACCGACACATCGGCGTGGACCTGCTTCTTCGCCCGGTTGTCGGCCTTGGCCCGGGCACGCTGCTGCTCCATGTGGGCGGTGAAGCCGTCCGCACCGTCGACATCGACGGTCAGGCCCTCCTCGGCGGCCATCTCCACGGTCAGGTCGATCGGAAAACCGTGGGTGTCGTGCAGGGTGAACGCCTCACGGCCACCCAGCTCCGTCCCGCCGGCCGCCTTGACCTTGGCGGCCTCACGCTCGAAGAGGTGGGTGCCGGACTCCAGGGTCTTCAGGAAGGCGGTCTCCTCGCCGACGGAGACTGCGCGGATGCGCTCCCAGTTGTCGGCGATCTCCGGGTAGGACGGGGTCATCGTCTCGCGCACGGTGTCCATGAAGCGTTCCATGGTCGCACCGGTGGCGCCGAGCAGACGGGCCGAACGGATGATCCGGCGGAGTAGACGGCGCAGGATGTAGCCGCGGCCCTCGTTGCCCGGGGTCACACCGTCCAGGATGAGCATCAGGCCGGTGCGGGCGTGGTCGGCGATGACGCGGAAGCGGACATCATCGATGGTGTCGGGGGCGTCGGCGGCGCCGTAGCGGGAACCGGTGAGCTCCTCGGCAACGCGGATGACCGGCGCCAGCAGGTCGGTCTCGTAGACATTGTCGACACCCTGCAGGATGCAGGCGACACGCTCGATGCCCATACCGGTGTCGATGTTCTTCTGCGGCAGCTCACCGATCGGGTCGTGGCCCTGCTTCGGGCTGAGCTCGCCCCGGATGTCCTGCATGAAGACCAGGTTCCAGATCTCGATGAACCGGTTCTCATCGGCCACCGGGCCGCCGTCGGCACCGTACTCCGGGCCGCGGTCGTAGAAGATCTCCGAGCAGGGGCCACCGGGGCCCGGGACGCCCATGTCCCAGTAGTTGTCTTCGCCGTCGCGGCGCTGGATCCGCTCGGCGGGCACACCGATCTCGTCACGCCAGATGCCGAAAGCCTCGTCGTCGGTGAGGAAGACGGTGGGCCACAGCCGCCCGGGGTCAATGCCCAGGCCGCCCTCGGCGACCGGGGTGGTCAACAGTGACCAGGCGAAATGGATAACCTCGCGCTTGAAGTAGTCACCGAAGGAGAAGTTACCGGCCATCTGGAAGAAGGTGTTGTGGCGGGTGGTGATGCCCACCTCCTCGATATCCAGTGTGCGCACGCACTTCTGGATCGAGGTGGCCCGGGAGTACGGCGGAGTCTGCTCGCCGAGGAAGAACGGCTTGAAGGGCACCATGCCGGCATTGACGAACAGCAGGTTCGGGTCATCCAGGATCAGCGAGGCGCTCGGGACCTCGGTGTGACCCTGCGCCACGAAGTGGTTGATGAATCTCTCACGGATCTCATGCGTCTGCACAGTTCTTCGGACCTTCTCATTGCTCGTGCCGGTAGCTCTGCCGGTACATCTGTCGGGCTCAATTCGGGCTTAACCGGACACAGTCTACCCGCTTCCCCGGACGATGCCGCGAAGGGTCTCCACCCGCTGGCCCAGAGCGTTCTCCCGACCGTGGTCGGTGGGCCGGTAGTAACGGGCGTCGACGAGGTCCTCCGGCAGGTAGTCCTGTCGCAGAACCCCGCGCGGATCGTCGTGCGGATAGCGGTACCCCACCGCATTACCCATGGCTTCGGCCCCGGAGTAGTGACCGTCGCGCAGGTGGGCCGGAACCACCGACCCCTTGCCCTGACGGACATCGGCCAGCGCGGCGTCGATCCCGGCGATCACGGCATTCGACTTCGCTGCCGTCGCCAGGTGCACCGTCGCCTGCGCAAGCGGAATTCGCCCCTCGGGCATGCCGATGAAGCTCACGGCCTGGTGTGCCGCCACAGCGGCCTGCAGTGCGGAGGGGTCCGCCAGCCCGATGTCCTCGGAGGCGTGGACCACCAGCCGCCGGGCGATGAACCGGGGGTCCTCCCCCGCGTCGATCATCCGGGCCAGGTAGTGCAGTGCGGCATCAGGGTCAGAACCCCGGATCGACTTGATGAAGGCACTGGTCACGTCGTAGTGCTGGTCACCGTCGCGGTCGTAACGCGCGATCGCACGGTCAGTGGACCGACGGACGTCGTCGGGAGTCAGCTTCTCCGACTCGGTGGACTCCACGCTCTCCGCCGCGGCCTCCAGGTAGGTCAGCGCCCGTCGGGCATCACCGGCGGACAATGCAGTGAGCAGCTCACAGGCTTCATCGGTGAGGACGAAACGTCCGCCGTAGCCACGTGGGTCGGTCACCGCCCGGCGGAGCAGGGTGAAGATGTCCGCATCGGCCAACGGCGTGAGCTGCACCAGCAGCGAACGGGACAGCAGTGGGGCAACCACCGAGAAACTCGGGTTCTCCGTCGTCGCCGCGACCAGCAGGACGGTGCGGTTCTCCACGGCCCCGAGCAGTGCGTCCTGCTGCGTCTTGGAGAACCGGTGCACCTCGTCGATGAACAACACCGTGGACTCACCGTGCACCAGTCGGCGACGCGCCTCGTCGATGACCGCACGCACCTCCTTGACGCCGGCGTTGAGCGCCGACAGGGCGGCGAAGCGGCGTCCGGACGTCCCGGCGACCAGGGAGGCGATGGTGGTCTTGCCGGTCCCCGGGGGGCCGTAGAGAATGACCGAGGAATCACCCCGACCATCCACGAGCCGACGCAATGGCGAGCCCTCCCCCAGCACATGAGACTGTCCGACCACCTCATCCAGCGTGCGCGGCCGCATCCGCACCGCCAGCGGGGCGTGGGCACCCGGGTGGAAGTAGGAGTCGGCCGCGTTACCGACGGACCCGGCCTGCTCCCCCGGCACCTCGAACAGGCTGTCGTCACTCATGGCACCCAGTGTAACCGCGGGATGTCGCCCCGCAGGATGCGGCTACCAGGTCTGCGGGTATGCCCCGAGTTTTCCCAGGATCGACAGCAGCTCGCCGGCGAAAGACTCGACCTTCGGGAAGCGGTCGTCGACCTCGACATGCTGCACGGCGAAACGACGGATCGCTTCGACGGTGGTGGCCAGGTCGGCCAGGTGCTCGCGGGGCATCCGGTCGAGGCGCCGGGCCCGGTCAGCGGCTGAACCCTCCACATCGATGACGGCGAGGGTGCCGTGGTACAGCAACGACAGACTCATCAACGCCCAGCCGATGAGCGAGGCCATCAGCGCCCGCTCCAGGCGACCTTCCTCGCGCACCGCCGGCCAGACGGACGCGACCTCGGAACTCCAGGACTCCACGAACTCGCGCAGTTCCAGGGGCTCCATCAGCGGCGTCGTGGTGTCATGCGGGAAACCTGCCAGCACGCAGGACACGTCGGAAACCACATCGCGGAAACCGGCCCATTCGTAGTCCAGGAAGACCACCGAGTCGGAGAGCATGATGTTGTCCGGGGTCAGGTCGAAAGGCGTGAACGCCTGCAGCCGTGACCGGTGCTGCCGGTTGCCGGCCTCGGCGGCAAACTCACGCACCGTCTCGTCCACCTCGACACCGCTGTGGGCCAGCAGGTCGAGACCCTGTTCGATCAAGGCTGGGACGTTGACGTCCCGGTCGCCGGTCTGCTCGGCAGGCAGACCGTGCCGGGAATACAGCCGACGGTTCAGGGTGTCGAAGGCATCATGCCCGTCGGCGGTCGCCACATGCATCCGACCCAGTGCTCGACCGAGCTTGCGCAGAGCGGAGGACCGCTCGTCCTCGTCGTCGGAGGCCAGGATGTCGGCGTAACTACGACCGTCACCCGCATCGGAGAGCACCATGAGTCGGCCGTCGATGTCGTGGGCCAGCAACTGCGGACCGGGGCGGTGCCCCTCAGCCAGCGTGTTGGTGTACTGGTAGGCCACCACCTCACGGATCAGCGCGGCGGTCGCCTCGGAGCTGTCGGCGTCCTCAGCCACCGGGGGCAGCTGCTTGATCACCACGGTGCGTTCCTGCAGGAACGGGTTCGGGGTGACCCGCACACGGATCACCAGCGAATCCCCGCTGCCGCCGAGATCCTCGGGGTGGGTCAGCTCGGGGGTTCCGCCGAATCGGTTCGCCAGCAGATGCGTGGCGCTCTCCAGCGCAGAATCGATGTTGAGCACGTCCATGTCCTCCCTCGTGGGGGTGTTGTCAGGCCTCAGCCTGATGAGCCTGCTGAGTCTGCTCAGCCTGCTCAGCCTGCTGCGTCTGCTGTGCCTGCTGGGGCGCCTTCTTCTTCGGCTTGACGTCGATGCCCGACTCCTTACGTTGCTGGGCGGTGATCTCACCCGGGGCGTCGGTCAGGGGATCGACTCCGCCGCCGGACTTCGGGAAGGCGATGACGTCGCGGATAGACTCGTAGCCTCCCAGCAGCGAGACGATACGGTCCCAACCGAAGGCGATGCCGCCGTGCGGCGGGGCGCCGAAGGCGAAGGCGTCCAACAGGAAGCCGAACTTCTCACGGGCCTCCTCCTCGGAGATACCCATGACCGCGAAAACCCGCTCCTGGATGTCGCGGCGGTGGATACGGATGGAGCCGCCGCCGATCTCGTTGCCGTTGCAGACGATGTCGTAGGCGTAGGCGGTGGCCTCGCCCGGGTTCTCGTCGAAGCTGTCGATCCACTCCGGCTTCGGGGAGGTGAAGGCGTGGTGCACGGCGGTCCAGGCCGAGTTGCCCAGCGCCACGTCGCCGGAGGCGGTGGCGTCGGCGGCAGGCTCGAACAGCGGAGCGTCGACGACCCAGGTGAAGGCCCAGTCGCCTTCCTTGATCAGGCCGAGACGCTCGGCGATCTCGCCACGGGCAGCACCCAGCAGGGCGCGGGAGGACTTGACCTCGCCGGCGCCGAAGAAGATGCAGTCGCCGGGCTTCGCACCGACGTGGGCAGCGATGCCCTCGCGCTCAGCATCGGTGATGTTCTTGGCGACGGGGCCGGACAGGGTGCCGTCCTCACCGACGAGGATGTAGGCCAGGCCCTTGGCGCCGCGCTGCTTCGCCCACTCCTGCCAGCCGTCGAGGGTACGTCGCGGCTGGGACGCACCACCCTCCATCACCACGGCACCGACGTAGGGCGCCTTGAAGACGCGGAAGGTGGTGTCCTGGAAGAACTCGGTGCATTCGGTGATCTCGATGTCGAAGCGCAGGTCCGGCTTGTCCGAGCCGTAGCGCCGCATGGCGTCGGCGTAGGTGATGCGCGGGATCGGGCCGGTGAGCTCGTAGCCGATCTCCTTCCAGACCGCAGCGAGAATCTGCTCGGCCAGGGCGATGACGTCCTCCTGGTCGACGAAGCTCATCTCGACGTCCAGCTGGGTGAACTCCGGCTGGCGGTCGGCGCGGAAGTCCTCGTCACGGTAGCAGCGGGCGATCTGGAAGTAGCGCTCCATGCCGCTGACCATGAGCAGCTGCTTGAACAGCTGCGGGGACTGCGGCAGGGCGTAGAAGCTGCCCGGACGCAGGCGTGCCGGGACCAGGAAGTCGCGTGCACCCTCAGGGGTGGAACGGGTGAGGGTTGGGGTCTCGATCTCGGTGAAGTCCTCGTCCAGCAGGACGTTGCGGGCCGCGGCGCTGACCTTGGAGCGCAGACGCAGGGCTCGGGCCTGGTTCTCACGGCGCAGGTCGAGGTAGCGGTACTTCAGGCGGGTCTCCTCGCCGACCTCGCCGCCGGCGGCGGAGTCGTCGATCTGGAACGGCAGAGCCGCAGACTCGTTGAGGATCTCCAGGGCCGAGACGTTGACTTCCACCCCACCAGAGGCGAGGTTCGGGTTCTCGGAGCCTTCCGGACGTGCCTCGATGACACCGGTGACCTTCAGGCAGTACTCGCTGCGCAGGGCGTGGGCACGCTCGGCGACCTCATTCTCGCGGAACACGACCTGGGCAAGTCCGGACCGGTCACGCAGGTCGACGAAGATCACGCCACCGTGGTCCCGACGACGGGAGACCCAACCGGTGAGGGTGACCTCCTCGCCGATGTGGTCAGGGCGAAGATCACCACAGAGATGGGTGCGAAGCACGTCGCATTGTCCTTTCAAGTCGTTCTGTCCGGTCAGTCAGCTCGGCCGGCCCGGTCATGTCGAGGTCCGGACGAAAGGGAAACGGCATTCTGCCGGTCCCCGTCCCGTCCGAGGCACACTTCTGGGGCACACCCCCGAAAGCATGCGTGTAACGACGCTTCATCCTACTACCCAGCCGCCGCCCTGGAAACAGTGGTGGCATGCTGGAGGGGTAACACGTCCACTGCCCTGACTGGAGGGAATTTCGCGATGACGGATCGCACCGACAACACACAACCCGATCCCACACCTCACCACCCTGATTCCGACGGGATCCCAGACCAGGTGACGCTGGAAGACACCGTGGTCACCCCTTTGGACCGCCGGGACCCCTACCGGTTTTTCTGGCTGGTCTGCCAGGTAGCACTGTGGATCTCCGCGGTAGCGGCGACCATCGCGATCATCATCGGTGCAATTGTGGATTCCGACAACTCACTGCTGGCCGGGATCGCCTTCCTGATCATCAGCATGTTGTCGATCATCGGCATCTTGCTGTCCCGTATCGGCAGTGACCTCAAGGGCGCCGGGGTGATGTAGCTCCGTCACATCTTTCACTCCAGTAACACAACAATCGTGCCGTACACCTGTTATGGTGTGCGGCATGAACATTGACTTCCTGATCTCCGCCGCCACTGACCCCCTCCTGGGTCGGGCTGACTGGTTCGCCTTCAACAACTGGGACGCACTCAGTCGCATGCTCGATGCCGTGATCCCCAATGCGTGGTCGAACTACCGCCCGTAAACCCCGGAGGTAAGTCCCGGGGAGGGCACATCGGCGCCACTCCCCCTCCCTCACCTGGGGCACATTCTGCATCACCGCACGAGAGTTTCACCCGTCCGGTTCCGATGACCCCGGCATATCCGGCGGGTCTGATGTATCCGGCGGGTCCGGATCGGATGACTCCATCTCTCGTCGCATCACCTGGGCCAGCGGTCCCGAAGCCCGGGCGATGACCTTCTCTCCGTCGGGCCCAGTCCACTCCACGGTGAGACCACCGTCCTCGGTGACCGGTCGCCAGATTCCCCGTGTCTTCAACACGTGGTGTCGCCGACACAAACACATGCCATTCGCCAGGCTCGTCGGCCCGTCCGACCCGGGGTCGGTATGGGACGAGGCCACGATGTGGTCGTGGTCGCATCGGCACGCTGGGACGTCACATCCCGGGAACCGGCAGAATCCGTCGCGACCCTCCATCTGCAGCTGAGTAACGAAGGGGAAGCGGTACTGCTCCGACTCGGCGCGCAACACCTCGTCGACATCCTCCAGGACAACCGTCTTCGTGGCCGCGGTTTCCAGCATTGCTGCGGTACCTTCACTGACCCAACCCTGGCCAATGACGTACCCCGGCCCCACACCGGTTTTTCCGTCAGTCGACAGCCGGAAGAGGTTCACCTGGACCTTCATCGTCTCGGCGGTATCACCCAACAGGTCGAGAAGGACGCGTGCGCGGCATTCGCCCAGCGTCGGAACCACTGCCGTCGCGGCGGACACCTCTATCGTGCCGTCGGCAGCCGCCTCCGCAGGGTCAAGATCCAGGCCGACCTTCTCTGCAGCATCCGAGAGCTCGGTGTGCATCTCGAGTGCCCGTTGGGTGATCGCGTCCCAGGTCGCGGTGGCGATGGTCTCCGAACCGCAGTTGAGCCGCAGCGACGTCCCTGAACGGGTCAGTTCCGCCGAATCCGCCTCCCGCCGCTCGGTGGCCTCCGCAATATCGGTCGCCACCTCGGCGAACACCGCGTCCACCAGGTCCTGGACGACTTTGAGGTGTACGACCGCCCCCGCGGCCACCCCCTCAGACAGCCAGGAGGACAGCGCCGCATCCACGGCCGCGTCCAGCACTGTCCGGACCTCGTTGCGCATCGCACTGGCAACCGAGCGCATGTGGCGCTGGATGCGGACGTAGATCATGTCGAGGTGAGCCACGCTGAACCGTCCGGACTGCGCGACGCAGATGAAGGTCTCCGGTATGCGCAGGACCATATCGGCCGCATGAGCGAAGCGGACGGCCTCTGCGCGCCCCCGGCCCCGAGAGGATTCCGCCAGTGAGCACCGCACGTCCTCCGGCTGGTCCGCCAGAACAAGCGTCAGCGCCATCTCGCCGCGATTGAGATGACCAGACAGTTCGCCAGCCGTGGTGTTGAGCACCGCCGACAATGACCCGGTTCCGACATCGACTGTCATCGTCAAGCACCTCCCCTCGTCCTCCACCATTACGTTTACTACCGAAAACACTAGTCGGCCAGATCTTGACTGTCAACCACATGTTCGAATAGATGATGTCGAGACGAAAAGAAGCCCTGTGTCGCCGGACGTTGTCCGCGCGTCCCCTTGCCGTTCACCTGTGGTCCACCTCGTCCGTTTAGCGTGTCCCGTGCACGACCGCGCACGACCGTGCACGACCGCGCACGACCGCGTACGACCGTGCACGTCACACCCCTCACGTTCTGACCAGGAGATTGCCCATGTCCCCGCGGAGATTCCGCATGCCCGCCAGCGCCGCACTCGCCGCCGCCGTCATCCTCACCATCACACCCACACACGCCCAGGAGAACCCCGACCTCCCCGGCTCCGACCAGGAGTCCAGCCAGGGGTCCAGCCAGGAATCCAGCCAGGAATCCGTCGGGGACCCCAATGCCGGATCGGACCAGGATTCGACCGGAGGTTCACTCTCAAGCTCCCTCCCGGGGTCCTCAGTCCCCGGTTCCTCGACACCCGGCTCCCCCACCACCAACGACGGACTCTACGAGGGAACCATCCAGGTCGTCGATGGTGCCGCCGACAACCAGCAGGTCATCACCGGCCAGGTCTTCGACGACGTCAACAAGAACTCCGTCCTCGACGATGACGAGTCCGGCATCGAAGGAGTCAACGTCACCAACGGCATCGACGTGGTGAGCACCGACACCGAGGGACGCTACGAACTCCCGGTCCGCGGCAACATGTCGGTGTCCGTCACCCAGCCTGCCGGCTGGCAGACCCCTGTCGACGAGCACAACTTCGCCCAATTCAGCTACGAGCACTACCCCGAAGGGTCACCCGACCTGACGTTCGGCGGACTGGACCCCACCGGGGACGTCCCCACCGCGGTGAACTTCCCGCTGGCTGCGTCCGACGCCACTGCCGCCGCCAAGCAGTCCTGCCCGATGGCCGCCGACACCCAGACCTACGACAAAGAGGAGGTCGGTTACGCGAGCAAGGGAGCCCCTGCGGATCTGGCACAGCGCACCGACTACGCCGGCTGCGGGATCCTGCTGCTCGGCGACAACGTCGGAGACGACCTCTCGCTGAACCCGGATCTCAAACAGCTCTACGCCGATGCCAACGGCCCGGTCCGCGCCCTGCCGGGAAATCACGACCTCGACTTCGACGCCGCCGACGACGTGAACTCCACCGACACCTACCGCCGTGACTTCGGTGCCCCGTACTACTCCTACGACGTCGGTGAGACACACTTCGTCGCCCTGGACAACATCATCTACAACGGCGACGACGGCTCCGGCAACGGCGGCTACCTGGAGAAGATCGACGAGAAGCAGCTGGAATGGCTGCGTAACGACCTGGCCACGGTCGACAATGACCAGCAGATCGTCATCGCCGCCCACGCCCCGATCGTCAACTACGTTGACGTCGTCACCGACAACGCCAACGAGCTCTACGAGATCCTCGCCGACTACCCGAACGCGGTGACCGTCGGTGGTCACACCCACACCCTCGAGCACCTCATCGCCGGTGATCAGCGCGCAGAGTGGGCAGAACACGCCGAGAGCCCGATCAGCGAGCTGACCCACGACCAGATCGTGGCCGGCGCGGTCTCGGGCGATTGGTACTCTGGCGAGCTCAACGACAACGGCGTCCCCCACGCCTACATGAAGGACGCGTCCGAGCCCGGAATCCTCACTTTCCAGTTCCGCCCCGACGGCCGCAGCGAGTACTACACGGTCCGCAACGAGGACCAGGATCACCAGTTCCTCACCGGTGTGAACTCCCCGAGCTGGCGCGAATGGGCTGCGGACGCCCAGCAGTGGCAGGACAACGACCAGGTCGGAGACGCCCCGGAGGAGATCAACCCGCTGGAGGTCTCCCGCGCGGACCTGGCCGGTGGCGAAACTTTCCTGTCCACCACCTTCTTCGGCGGTTCCACCGAGTCGACGGTCGAGGTTGAGCTGGATGGCACCACCCAGCCTGCCGAGCACACCCAGCCTGCTGAAGGCGAGGCGCTCAATGATGACCTGGAGTACGCGGAGACGATCACAGCCACGCACAACCTGGTTTCCGAGAGCGGCAGTGCTCCGGCGGGAAGCCCCCACGTGTGGCGCCTGGCGCTGCCGGCGGACCTGGCGGCCGGTGAGCACACCGCGACGATCACAGGCACCGACCGTTACGGTGTCGTGACCACCCAGTCGGTCACTTTCACCGTGTCGGACTGAGCTGACCGGTAGCCTCTCGAAGAATGGGACATTTTCTTCGCAGGACGCTCCGGCTCACCGCCGCCTCCGCCTTGGCGGTGGCCCTCACCGCCTGCGGCAGTGGGGACGAAGCCGATACCGGTTCCGGATCGGACGCCGGCACCAGTTCCGGCGCCGATCCGGCACAGGACGCAGGGCTCACGCTGCCCGAGGTCGACGGACTCACGGCGATCCGGGACACACTTGCCGGCACCGACTACGAGTGCGTGAACTGGAGCGACGTGGATGAGGGCGTGGCGTCCTGCCTCCTGCCGGACGACCGTGGGATCCACGGGGTGCACATCACCGAAAACCCCACCTCGACGGCGACGGTGATCTTCCAACGCTCCCCGGAAACCCCGGGCGTGGTGATGGGAAAGAACTGGGTCTTCGACTGCGGCCCCACCGATGAACTGGGTAGCGACGGCTGCGGGGAGATCGCCACCATCTTCGACGCGACCCTGGTAGAGCCCGACCCGCAGTAGTTACGCGCCCAGGGCCGGTAGCGTAAGTTATCCCAGCTGCTCGCGGATCCACATGATGTCGTTGCCGAGGGTGACCGGGGCGACATCAGGGTCGACTGCTGGGGCGACTCCGTCGCCGGTCTGACAGGCTTCGATGTAGTCGAGGATGACCTCGTTCTCCAGCAGGTCGCTGAGGCCACCGATATCGATGTCGACCTGGGGTGTCGGCTCGTCCTGCGCAAGCGCCTGGGGGGGTACCGACACCGAGGGCGAGGACCGTCCCCCGTGATCCCCGGTCAGGCCTGGTCAGTCACTGATGAACTCCATCATCCGATCCCAGTCCCGGGAGGTCTGCACCATCCCGTCGTAGTAGCTGGCCTTGAGCTTGTCGAGGTTGCGCTCCGTGTTCGAGATCCGCATCTGCTCGGGGAAGAACAACAGCGCCCTGCCCTGCTTCTCCAGCTCGAACAGCCGCCGCTTCGTCGCGTTGTAGAGGTCGGGGCGTCCCAGCACCGCTTCGGCGACCGCGGGGTGACGGGCCAGCAGCCGGCGGATCGCCGCCGGGTACTTCACCTGGGGACGGACGTAGTCCCGGGGACGTGTACACAACACGATGAACCGCTCGAAGCCGTCATCCTCGGCGGCATCGACTGGAATCCCACCCGAGCCACTGAGTGCACCGTCGACATAGGGGATCCCGTCGACCTCCGGGGTGTTCATGATCACCGGCAGGGTCGAGGACGCACGGACCCGCTTGAAGAGCGACTCGCGGTCGGTGATGTCCTCCCTGCCCCACCGCACGGACTCGCCGGTCAACGCATTCGTCGCCTCGATCCGGAAGGGGGTCGGGTCGGCGAGGAAGGCGTCGAAGTCGTACGGCAGATCGCTGCCCGGCAGTCCGGAGGTCTCGTAGATGTACTCGGCGTCGAAGTAGCCGTCGCCTCGGATGAAGGACCCCACCCCGCCGGAAGCCGGGGACGCGGTGAACTCCACGAAGCTCTCCCGTGTCCGGTCAAGACCGTGCCCCAGGTAGTTGACCGTGTGGGACGCTCCGGCGGACACTCCACCGATCCAGCCGAAGCGCACGCCGGAGGCCATGAACTCGTGGACGGTGGCAGCGGTGAAACTGTTGCGGGCACCACCGCCCTCACAGACGAGGGCGACATCAGCAGCGGACACGGGCGAGGCGGTGGTGTCAGTCATGCTGCCCACTGTAGACGTACCCGCAGCCGACGCTGTCCCCCGCTACACTACATCCATGACTTTCAACAACAATCTCTCCGGCATGGGTAAACGCGCATCGTCCGGGGGCAGTCGCGGGGGCGGCAGGCGTGGCGGAGGACCCGGCTTCGGCGGTGGCAACAACCGCCGTGGTGGCGGCAGCAACCTGCTGACCATGCTGCTCGTGAGTCGGATGGGCAGGCGCATGGGTATCCCCGGCATCCTCATCGTCGGCGCGATCCTCTTCTTCGTCAACGGTGGACTCGGATTGTTCACCCAGGGAAATGGGAGCAACGGGGGGAGCCAGAACAGCAACGTCTCCAGCCAGTCCGGCGGTAGTCTCGACCACTGCCAGACGCCCGAGGACGCCAACAACTACGATGACTGCCGTATCGAGGGCACCGCCATCTCCCTCGACCAGGTGTGGACCGAGCTACTGCCCGAACAGGCCGGTATCGACTACGTCGAACCAGCCATCACCATCGGTGACGGCACGGTCAACACCGGGTGCGGTACCGCCTCCACCGCCCAGACCGGCCCGTTCTACTGCCCCGGTGACGAGACCGTCTACATCGGCGACGACTTCTTCGCCCAGCTGAAGCAGATGGGCGGGTCGGACGGCCCGTTCGCCCAGATGTACGTCGTCGCCCACGAGTTCGGCCACCACATCCAGCACCTGGAGGGAAACCTCGGACTGTCGGACTACGACGACCCCGGTGAGGACTCCAATGCGGTGAAGATGGAACTGCAGGCCGACTGCTACGCCGGGGTGTGGGCCGCGCACGCCGACAAGGGCGACAATGCCGTCCTCGACCCGGTGACCGAGGAGCAGGTCCGCCAGGCGATCACCTCGGCCCAGGCGATCGGCGATGACGCCATCCAGAGCGGAAGTGGCGCAGAGGTCAACCCGGACGCCTGGACCCACGGCTCCTCCGAGCAGCGCGAGCAGTGGTTCACCACCGGCTACACCAACGGCACTGTGGCGTCCTGCCAGCAGGACTTCCAGCGGTGACTAGCCACGAATCAGGTCTGCGGCCCGCTCCCCGATCAGGTAGCAGGTGATGTTCGGGTTCACCGCGGTCAGCTGCGGCATCACCGAGGCATCCACCACACGAAGACCGGTGACACCCTTGACCTTCAGCTCCGGGTCCAGCGGCGACTGGTCGTCGTCGACCGCGCCCATGCGCACCGTGCCCGCCGGGTGATAGACCGTGTTGTGGGTCTTTGAGACGTAGTCGGCGATGTCCTCGTCGGACTGGACATCTTCGCCCGGGAAGAGTTCACGTCCGGTGTACTCGGAAAGAGCTGGCTGCGCGGCTATCTTGCGGGCGAGCTTGATGCCCTCCACTGCGATGTGCATGTCGTAGCCCTCCTCGTCGGTGAAATACCGGGGATCGACCTTCGGCTTGTCGCGGAAGTCGGTCGAGCGCAGACGGACAGTACCCCGGCCCTTGGAATGTGTGATGTTCGGGGTCAGGCAGAAGGACTCGTCTGCCGTCGGGTACCCCTGGCGTCGAGTGTGCATGTCGAAAGGCATGGAACCGTAGTGCATCATCAGGTCAGGCAACCCCAGGCCGCTGGCACCCCCCTCGTCGACCTGGGTGAAGACACCGATCTCCCACCACTGGGACGAGTTCCTTGTCATAGGAACCTTCGACTCCCAGGAGATCACGGCCTCCGGGTGGTCCTGCAGGTGGGATCCGACCCCGGGGCTGTCCACCAGGACGTCGATACCGAACTCGGCGAGATGATCGGCCGGACCGATACCGGAGAGCATCAACAGCTTCGGACTGTCGATGGCCCCGGCAGACACGATGACCTCCCGGTTGGCGTCGAGGGTCTTGAGTCGACCGAAGGGGTTGTCCAGGTACTCGATGCCGGTTGCCGTACCGTCCTCGATCAGCACACGCGAGACCTGGCGGTCGGTGAGGATGTCCAGATTATCCCGGTCCAGGATCGGGTGCAGGTAGGACACCGAGGATGAACCTCGGGTTCCCTCGTCGCTGGCGTTGATCTGGAACCAGTCCGCACCATGGTTGACCGTCTCACCCTCGTTGAAGGGGACGGTAGGCAGCCCCTGCTCCTCACAGGCCTTGAGGACAGCCGCGCCGACCGGGTCACCGGAGTTCGCCGAGCGAAGGCGCACCGGGCCATCGTGGCCGTGGTGGTCTCCCCCGCGCTCATTGTTCTCGAGACGCTTGATCAGCGGAAGGACGGTCTCCGAGTCCCAGCCGGTGGCCCCCAGGGTCACCCAGTTGTCCAGGTCCTGTGCCGGGGTGTGGAAGGCGATGCAGGAGTTGTGGGACGAACATCCGCCGAGCACCTTGGCGCGGGCGTGACGCATGAAGGAGTTACCGTTCTCCTGCGGTTCGATCGGGTAGTCCCAGTCATAGCCGGACTCCAGCAGTCCGGGCCACTCGTCGAGGTTGAGGACCTCCGGCTTGTCGACGTCGGTGGGGCCGGCCTCGATAAGTGCGACGGTCACTTCCGGATCCTCGCTGAGTCGGGCGGCCACGACAGCGCCGGACGAGCCGGCCCCGACGACGATGTAGTCGTAGTTGTCACGCACGGTATCTCCCATGTCTCCTGTGTCTCCTGTGTTTCTCTTACTTTGCCGGGAACCAACCGGTCGCGGCTGGTTCGGTGTTCTCGTAGATGTGCTTGGCCTCCCGGTACTCCTCGAGACCGGTGTGCCCCAACTCACGGCCGTTGCCGGACGCCTTGAAACCACCCCACTCCGCCTGCGGGACATAGGGGTGGTAGTCGTTGATCCAGATCGTGCCGTGCCGTAGTGCACGGGACACCCGGTTGGCCACCCCACGGTTGGACGTCCAGACCGCACCGGCCAGACCGTATTCGGTGTCGTTGGCGATCGTGACCGCTTCCTCCTCGGTCGTGAAGGTTTCCACGGTGATCACGGGACCGAAGCCTTCCTCGACGACGGCCGGGTTGTCACTGGTGCAGTTGTCCAGCACCGTGGGGCGGTAGAAGCAGCCCTTCTCCAAGTCCGGGCCGCCCCAGTTTCCGCCGGTGCGCAGGACGGCACCTGCCTCGACACCACGATTGACGTAGTCGGTGACCTTGTCGCGGTGCTCCTCGGAGATCAGAGGACCGGCCTCGGCCGTGTCATCGAACGGCCCGCCGAGGACAATGCCCTCGGCACGCCGGACGAGCTCGTCGACGAACTTCTCCTTGATCGTGTCCTGCACGATCAGACGGGTCCCTGCCGAGCACACCAGGCCGGAATCCAGGAATCCGGCGTTGAGGGCGTTGTCGAGGGCAGCGTCGAAGTCAGCGTCGGCGAACACGACATTGGGGTTCTTGCCACCGAGTTCAAGCGCCACCTTCTTCACTGTCGGTGCCGCAGCCTCGGCGATGCGACGTCCGGTGACCAGACCGCCGGTGAAAGAGACCATGTCCACGTCCGGGTGGGACGACAACGGGGCTCCGGCTTCCGCGCCCGCGCCCAGAACGAGATTCGCTACCCCGGCCGGCAGTCCGAGTTTGTCGAGGACGTCCATGATCAGGATGCCGGTGTGCGGCGTCAGTTCCGCAGGTTTCAGGACGAAGGAGTTACCTGCGGCGATCGCCGGGGCGATTTTCCAGGACGCCTGCAGCAGTGGGAAGTTCCACGGGGTGATCATCCCGCAGACACCCACCGGCTCATAGACCACGGTGGAGATGACCGACCGATCTCCGGCATCGACGAGGCGGCCAGGGTTATGGTCGGCGATCTTGCCGAAGTACCGGAAGCAGTTCGTGATGTCGTCGATGTCGCCCTCTGCCTCGACCAGGCGTTTTCCGGTGTCCAGGGCCTCGGCGCGGGCGAACTCATCCTTGCGCTCGACCAAGGCATCGGCAACCTTGAGCAGGAAGTCGCCACGCTCACCGGCGGGCACCGACGACCACACACCGGAATCGAAAGCCCGACGGGCAGCCGCGATGGCTTTCTCGGTGTCAGCGGAAGTCGCCTCCGACACCACTCCCACCACTTCCCCGTCCGCCGGACAGGTCACGGTACGTGTTCCACCATCCGAGGACGCCACCCACGTCCCCTCGATGTACAGCGTCTCTGGCCCGGTCACAGTGGTTTCAGCCATGCTACTTCTCTCCTTCTGTTGCTTCGTTCTGTCGCTTGTCACGCTCAGGAACGTCCTCGATCCACAACTCCGGGGCAACGGCATGGACCTCACGGGTCGGCGTTCCGCCGTCCCCGGTCAACGTCATGTACTCCAGATGCAGGTCATAGGCATCAAGAACATCAGCGATGACCTGCTCCTTCGAGTATCCCAGAATGTTGTGTCCGCGCGAACCGGTGGCTGAGAAGATCTCGAGTGTGAAGTAGGTGTCTTGTTCAACATTCAGGTTCACAGCGAAGTTCGGTACCTGCCCCGGGACCGGATATGCCTGGTATTTGAAGTCGTCCTGTCCAGGGAACGCGACAATCAGGTCGATGAAACGGATCGGGTACTCCGGGTGATTACCTGTCTTGCAGGTCACGTCCAGCCCAAGCTCCTTGAGTTCTGCCGCGACCTCCTCGATTGCCGGGATGGCCGTGTTCACCACGTACTCCTCGGTCTCGGCGGCCGTGGGGAAACTCATCCGCCGTTTGAGTCGGTTTCGCCACGCCAGTCGCGGCTGCGGGGTACCGGTGCGGTCCGACAACGCTCCCGGCAGTGACAACCGTCGCGAATCCAGCCAGTAGGCTTCCGCACTGAGGACCTTCCAGATGCTGTACATCAGCAGGTACATGATCACCGAGAACGGAAGCCCGATCAGCACAGTCGCCGCCTGGAGGGTGTACACCCCACCGATGAGCAGCATGACCAGCGTCAGTGCACCGGTGATCACCGCCCACACGATGCGCAGCCAGGGAGGACCGTCGGTGTCGGTAGCGGAACTCTCGTCCGGAACGGAGGTCATCTTCGCCATGACCAGCGAACCGGAGTCTGCCGAGGTCACGTAGAACAGCAGGCCGGTGAGCGAGGCGAGGGCGACAGCGAAAGTCGCTCCGGGATACTGCTGGAGAAGGAGGAAGAAGCCGGACTCCGGGGTCTCCACCGCAGTGTTGAGGAACTCCTCGTTCGCCGCACCGCCCTCGCGGAAGAAACCGAGTGCAGCATTGCCGAAAATAGAGATCCAGACCAGGATGAAGGTAAACGGAATGATCAGGACGCCGAGGATGAACTGGCGCAACGTCCTGCCGCGCGAGATGCGGGCCAGGAACAGTCCGACGAACGGTGCCCACGCAATCCACCAGGCCCAGAAAAACAGGGTCCAGTCCCCCAGCCACTGGTCGGCCGGATACTCCTCGACCCCGTCGGTGTAGGCGAAGGTGTTGAGGATCATGCCGGGGAACTTCGAGATAAAGTCACCGATGTTCTGCACCAGGGCGTTGAGAAGGTCGGCAGTCTTACCTGTCACAAGGATCCACACCATCAAGGCCACGGCAAGCCATACATTGAGCTCGGAGAGCCGCCGAATTCCTTTGTCCACACCAGAGACGGTGGACACGATGGTGATCACCACGGACAAGCCGATCAAGCCGATCTGAATCCCGATGTTGTTCGGAATTCCGAAGATCTCCGCCAACCCGTAGTTGATGAACACCACACCGATCCCCAGGGACACCGCGATGCCGAAGATCGTGCCGATGACTGCGGCGATCTCCACACCGTGTCCCACCGGCCCACGGATTCGGCGGCCGAAGACCGGGGCGAGGGCCGACCGGATACTCAGCGGCATGTGGTAGCGGTAGGCGAACAGGCCAAAGGCCATGCCCATCAGGGCGTACATCGCCCAACCGGGAATACCGTAGTGGAACATCGTCCACAGCGGGGCCATCCGTGCTGCCTCATCGGACAGCTCCAGGCCCTCTGGCGGAGTGAGGAAGTTCGTGGCTGGGCCGGAAATCCCGAAGAACATCAGGTCCACACCGATGCCTGCGGCAAACAGCATCGCGCCCCAGGTGAACAGACCGAAGCGTGGCTGGGAATGGTCCGGACCGAGTTTGGTGTTTCCTGTTCGACGAACCGCGATGATCAGGACGAACATCACGACCACGCCGGCGGTGAGAACGTAGTACCAACCCAGGTTCGTGGCGATCCAGTCCTTGGCGGTGTTGATCACGGTGTCGGCCGAGTCTGGAGCCAGCCACGCCCAGATGACGAAGGCGATGATGATCACCGAGGCCGTGGAGAACACCGGCCAGTTCACCTTCGCCGAGACCGGTTTCGTTGAGGTCGTTCCAGCGTCGCCCCCGGGGTCATCTGCCGTCGGCTCGGAGGGTTCATCTGTCGGGGGTGTCGCCACGAAAATCTCCTTGTCAGCTCGCTATGAGCTTATGGTCAGTCTCCTGTTGTCCTTTCCGACGTTATCTTAGATCTGCTAACTTTTCCCAACCTCAAGGGAAGTACGAACCGCCTGGACCACGTCCTCGGCTGCGATCTCCTGCTGCTCGCGGTTGGCGAGGTTGCGCAACACCACGGTGCCGGCCTCCAGCTCATTCTCCCCGAGCACCAGCGCGTACAGTGCGCCAGCACGGTCGGCGCCCTTCATGGCACCCTTCAGACCACGGTCGCCGTAGGACATGTCGGCACTCACGCCTGCCCGGCGCAGCCGGTCGACGATCACGGACATGCGCTTCTTGGCCTCGACACCCATCGGCACGCCGTAGACATCCACCCGGCGTCCGGTCACCGGAGACACGCCCTCGGTCTCCAGAGCCAGCACAGTGCGGTCGACCCCCAGGCCGAAGCCGATACCGGAGAGGTCCTGGCCGCCGAGCTGGGCCATCAGGCCGTCGTAGCGTCCGCCCCCACCGATACCGGACTGCGCGCCGAGTCCGTCGTGGACGAACTCGAAGCAGGTCTTGGTGTAGTAGTCCAGGCCGCGGACCAGCCGCGGGTTCAGGGTGTACTCGACACCCATGTCGTCGAGCAGGCCGGTGACCGTCTCGAAATGCTCCCGGGCAGACGCCGACAGGTTGTCCGGCATCAGTGGGGCGTCCACCAGCATCTCCTGGACCTCAGGACGCTTGTCATCGAGCACCCGCAGCGGGTTGATCTGCGCCCGCTGACGGGTCTCCTCGTCCAACGGCAGTGCCAGCAGGAAGTCCTGCAGCTTCTGCCGGTAGGCCGGACGGCAGGTGTCGTCACCCAGACTGGTGAGCTCCAGGCGGAAGCCGGACAGTCCCAGGGCACGGAAACACCGGTCGCCCAGGGCCACGACCTCGGCGTCCAACGCCGGATCGTCCACACCGATGGCCTCGACGCCGACCTGCTGCAGCTGGCGGTAGCGTCCGGCCTGCGGACGCTCGTAGCGGAAGAACGGGCCCGAATACGTCAGCTTCACCGGAAGCTGGCCGCGGTCCAGGTTGTGCTCGATCACCGAACGCATCACCCCGGCGGTGCCCTCCGGACGCAACGTCACCGAACGCCCACCACGGTCGGCGAAGGTGTACATCTCCTTGGAGACCACGTCGGTGGACTCCCCCACACCGCGGGCGAACAGCGCGGTGTCCTCGAACACCGGCAGCTCGATGTGCCCGTACCCCGAGTTGTGGATAACCTGCTCGAAGGTGCTGCGCACAGCATGGAACGACGAGGATGCCGGGGGAACGTAGTCCGGCACCCCCTTCGGGCCGGAGAACGACTGGACAGGGGAAGCGTTACTGGAGTCACTCACGGAATCAGACTATACCCTGCAGGAATCCGTTCTCGGCCTTCTCCCTCCCCACCGTGGTAGAGGGTCCGTGACCTGGGAGGACAACGTCGGTGTCGACGAAAGGCGAATCCTCGGCGACGATCCGGCGCAGACTCTCCACCATCGCCGCCGGGTCCGACAACGGCAGGTCGGTGCGTCCCACCCCGCCACGGAACAGGACGTCCCCGCCGAGCACCAGGCCCGCACCATTGACCTCCTCGGCGCGGAACATCACCGAGCCCGGTGAATGCCCCGGCATGAGGTGGGCGGTGAACTCCACACCGCCCATGGTCAGCACATCACCGTCAGCGAACGGGGTCGGCACCGCCGGGGTCTCCATCGAGCCGGTGTCGTGCATCTCACCCAGCGGACCCATCGCCGAGAGCGCCTCCGCCGTCAGCCACGGCTGGTCGGCCGGATGCATGTAGGACGGCACACTGTAGGTTGACTGCACCTCCGGCAGGTCACGCACGTGGTCGATGTGCCCGTGGGTCAGGACGACCTGCGTGACGGTCACCCCGTCGCGCTCCACCACAGCGGCTACGAACTCCGCAGCCCCCATCCCCGGGTCGATGACGGTGGCCTCGGAACCGTCGTGAACGATGACGCAGTTGGTGTCCAGCGGCCCGGCCGGCTGGCTCTCCACGGTGATAGTCGACATGGCGACAATCCTACTGATCCACCACGGCCGAGCCACGGCGACATCAATGGTGGAGTCCGAGGGGTCGGGATGGAACAATGGAACGCTGGAAGTACGACCCACACCTCAAAGGAAGGGCCCCGGAGCTTTGTCCGACAACTCCTCCCGCCGCGACGCGGCGCTGAAGAACCTCGAGAAGGAACTGAAGACACGTTCCCGCCGCGAGAAGATGCGCCCACTGGGCGTCACCCTGGCGACCCTGGTCGTCCTGATCGGACTGGTCGGCGGCATCTGGTTCGCCGCCACCCGCGGCGGCGACGACCAAGACACCCTCGCCGACGAAGAGTTCCCCGACGAGACCGAGACCTCCGAGGCCGTCGACGAGGGTCCGCTGGACTGCGAGTACACCGAAGGCGAAGAGGCCGCCAAGGAGGTCTCGATGCCCTCCGCCGACGACCTGCGCACCGACGGCAGCACTGACCTCACCCTCGCCACCAACAAGGGTGACATCGGCGTGAGCGTGGACCACTCCCAGGCACCCTGTGCCGCGAACTCCTTCGAGCACCTGGTCTCCGAGTCCTTCTACGACGACACCGTGTGCCACCGCGTGGTGGTCAGCGAGGGCATGAAGATCCTGCAGTGCGGTGACCCCTCCGGCTCCGGTGCCGGCGGTCCGGGCTACACCTTCCCCGACGAGTACCCGCGCTGGAACGAGGACGGCGAGCAGGTCGAGGAGGAGGGCCTGTACACCCGTGGTGTGCTGGCGATGGCCAACTCCGGTCCCAACACCAACGGCTCACAGTTCTTCCTGGTCGCCGACGAGTCGCAGCTGCCCAACAACTACACCATCTTCGGCACCATCTCCGAGGACGGCCTGGAGACCCTCGACGGCATCATCGAGGAGAACGCCGACGCCAACCAGGAGAACGGCGGCGACGGTGAACCGACCGACGAGGTGAAGATCGAGACCGCCTCGGTCAACACCTAGTCAGCTCAGCCGACGCCGGTGACCCCGGGCCTCCGGTGTCATCGCCTGGGCAGCAGCAAATAACCACGCCTGGAGGTACGTTTTCTGGCCGGAAACGTACCTCCAGGCGTGGTTATTTCTCTCTGGGGCTGCGCCGAACTGGGGCTGCGCCGAACAGCGAAGTGCGGGCGCCGCTTACCCTTCGCTACCCACCGCTACCCGCCGGTGGTGACGCGGTAGACGTCGTAGACGCCCTCCACGTTGCGCAACTGGTTCATCAGGTAGCCCAACTGCTTGGTGTCGGAGACCTCGAAAGTGAAACGGCACATCGCCACTCGGTCTTCGGCGACATGGGTGCTCGTCGCGATGATCGGGACCTTCTGCTCACTGACCACGCGGGTGACCTCGGACAACAGACCGGTACGGTCCAGTCCCTCGATCTGCAGGGTCACCACGAACACCGCATCGCGGACATCGGTGGCCCAGGCGACCTCGATGATCCGCTCCGGCTCCGCGTTGAGCTTCTCGGCGTTGGTGCAGTCGGTACGGTGCACCGACACTCCACCGCCCTTGGTGATGAAGCCGAAGATCTCGTCGCCGGGCACCGGGGTACAGCACTTCGCCAGCTTCGCGGAGAAGTCCGAGTTTCCCTGGACCAGGATGCCGGAGCCGTCGCTGCGTCCGGAGGCGACCTGCTGGTGCTGGGTGGGTTTGCGCACCGGGGTGGTGGCGACCGGGGTGTCGTCCTCGTCCTGGTCGCCCTGGTAGATGTCCTGCAGCATGTGCACGACGTGCTCGGCAGACACCCCGCCCTTGCCGATGGCGTCGTAGAGCGCGTCGACCGAGTCGCGCGAGAGCTCGGTCGCCACGGTGCGCAGGGCCGCGGCAGTCACCAGACGCTGCAGCGGGATGCCGGTACGCTGTGCCTCGGCCGCCAGCATGTCGCGGCCCTTGTCCAGGGTCTCCTCGCGACGCTCCTTGTTGAACCAGGACCGGATCCGATTGCGGGCCCGTGGGGAGACCACGAACTTCTCCCAGTCCTTCGACGGGCCGGCGTTGGCGTCCTTGGAGGTGAAGACCTCGACCTTGTCGCCGGTCTTCAGCGTGGACTCCAGGGCGACGAGCTTGCCGTTGACCTTCGCACCGATACAGCGGTGGCCCACCTCGGTGTGTACCGCGTAGGCGAAGTCCACCGGGGTCGACCCGGTCGGTAGCGTCACCGCCTCACCTTTCGGGGTGAAGACGAAGATCTGGTTGGTCGACAGGTCGTAGCGCAGCGAGTCGAGGAACTCATTGGGGTCGGCGGCTTCCTTCTGCCAGTCGAGCAGCTGACGCATCCACGCCATCTGGTCGACCTCGGCACTGTCGCCCTTGTGAGAGCCCTTGGTCTCCTTGTAGCGCCAGTGCGCGGCGATACCGTACTCCGCCTGGTAGTGCATCTCATGGGTGCGGATCTGCACCTCGAGAACCTTGGCGTCCGGCCCGATCACCGTCGTGTGCAGCGAGCGGTACACGTCGAAGCGGGGCTGGGAGATGTAGTCCTTGAACCGTCCCGGCATCGGCGGGAACTGGGAATGAACCGCACCGACCGCGGCGTAGCAGTCGCGCTCGCTGTCGACGAGGATGCGGATGCCGACCAGGTCGAAGATCTCGTCGAAGTCGCGGCCCCGCACGATCATCTTCTGGTAGATCGACCAGTAGTGCTTCGGACGCCCCACCACCTCGGCCGTGATGTGCGAGCCCTTCAGCGTCGACTGGATCTCGTTGATCACCCGCGCCAGGTACTGGTCGCGCTTGGGGGCACGGTCGGCGACCAGGCGCACGATCTCGTCGTACTTCTTCGGGTAGAGGATCGCGAAGGAGAGGTCCTCCAGCTCCCACTTGATAGTCGCCATGCCCAGCCGGTGCGCCAGCGGGGCGATGACCTCCAGGGTCTGGCGGGCCTTCTTCGCCTGCTTCTCCGGCGGTAGGAACCGCATGGTGCGCATGTTGTGCAGCCGGTCGGCGACCTTGATGACCAGGACGCGCGGGTCGTGCGCCATCGCCACGATCATCTTGCGGATGGTCTCGGCCTCCGCCGCCGAGCCGAGTGCCACCTTGTCCAGCTTGGTGACCCCGTCGACCAGCAGCGCGACCTCGGGGCCGAAGTCGTTGGTGAGGTCGTCGAGGGAGTAGTCGGCGTCCTCGACGGTGTCGTGCAGCAGGGCGGCGACCAGGGTGGTGGTGTCCATGCCGATCTCCGCGGCGATGGTGGCCACCGCCAACGGGTGGGTGATGTAGGGCTCCCCGGACTTGCGCATCACCCCGGCGTGCAGCCGCTCGGCGGTGGTGTAGGCCCGGTTCAGGATGTCGATGTCGGCTTTGGGGTGGTAGCGGCGGTGCACCGCGACCAGTGGTCCGAGAACCGGGGTTATGCGGCTCTTACCGGTGAGGCTGCGCGCGATACGCGCGGCCATCCACAGCGAGTTCTTCTCGTTCGTCATGCCTCACCGTCTCTTCTAGTGTGTGAACGACCAGCCTACTGCCCACGGGAAACCACGTACAACGGTAGGTCCCCCAAACGTTCTCCGCCAGCCAGTTCGGCGACCTCCAGCGCCACCGCCACACCGACGACCTCGGCCCCGGCCTGGCGCAACAGGGCGCAGGCCGCGGTGAGGGTACCGCCGGTGGCCAGCACGTCGTCGACCAGCAGGACGCGTGTGCCACTCAGGTCGAGCTCTTCACCGGGGATCTCCACGGCCGCGGTGCCGTACTCCAGGGCATACTCCTCGTGCAGCACTGGCGGCGGCAGCTTGCCGGCCTTCCGGATCGCCAGAATGCCGACTCCGAGCTCGCGGGCCACCGCGGCACCGAGCAGGAAACCGCGGGCGTCGAGACCGGCGACCACGTCGATACCGCCAGCCCCGGTGATTGCCCGGGAACCCTCCGCCATGTCCTCGATGATCAATCGGAAACCGTCGGCGTCGGCCAGCACCGGGGTGAGGTCCTGGAAGACGATGCCCTCACCGGGGAAGTCCGGAACGTAGCGGGTCAACCCGTCGAGCGCCTCGATCGCGCTACTGAAACGTGGCTGTTGTGCCGTGCTCACTGGTCGTCCTCTCGCTGTGCCCGTGCGGCGGGCGTCGTGGCCGGGGATTCCGGCCGGTTCTGAGGGAAATCCTGGGAGGACCAACGGTCCATGTTCCAGCTCATTCCGGTCTCACCCGGATTGTCGATGACGTTCTGCAGGCTGCGGTCCACGGCGACCGCCCGCGGTTCGGCGGTCAGCGGAATTGTCTCGGCCTCGTCGGCGAGCCGGTTCTCCGCGTCGCGGAGCTGACGGGTGGTGGACGTCCCGGCGGACATCGGTACCGACACCTGCGGGTTGCGTCCGAAGGCCGCGCGTGTCTCCAGCAGCACGTCGTAGTCCTCACCGAGCGAGCCGAAGTCATCGGCGTTCAACGCGACCGGCTCGACGGTGACATTGGCTTCAGTACAGGACGCCGCGACGGCGTCGACCATCCCGTGGTACCGGGCGATGTCACCGAAGTAGCCGATCCGGACGGTAGCGCCGGACAGCCGCCCTGCCGTGGCCTGCGGGTCACGGTCGTTGTTGCGCCGCGCGATGCTGGTGAGGTTGTCTGCCTCCGGGGATCCGGGGGCCAGGATCCGGAACGGGGTCTCGTCGACGGCGATGCCGGAGGACTCCTCCACCGCCGACGCCACGCGCGAGCGGTCGATGCAGCGGGTGAAGGCCTGCCGGTTCTCCGTGGCGGCGAAGATGCCTTCGGTGGACAGGGTCAGCCCGTCCACCCGGGTGCCGGAACCACGGGAGACGGCGAAGCGTCCTGCCCCGGAGTTGGCGTCCGACAGGTCCGGTGCTTCGGAGCTGTCCTCGCCACGCACTGCGTCGTCCCCCTCGGAGACAGTGGGGTCGGCCGATTCCCTCGCCGAGGCGGACGTCCCGGCGCCGGCTTCGAAGCCGGCGGCAACGAAGTCGGTCTCGGGGTCGACGTCCGCCACGTAGAGCTGGTCATTGTCGGCGAGCTGGCGGTAGTCCGGGGCCTCGATACCGGAGCCGGCGCCGGACCACAGCACGATCTCGTCGATCCCGGGCTGGACGCCGTGCCATTCCGGGTTGATACCCAGCGACAATGAGCCGTCCTCACCGCGGGAAGCGACCCGGTAGGGCCCGTAGGTGGGCACGGTGGCCGGGTCATTGGCGGCGACGGTGAAAGTGGACCGCCAGGCTTCACCGAGGGCGGTGAGCTGCTCGGTGTCACCGCTGTTGATCGCCTCGGTCGCATCGGGCACACCGGCCCGCTCGGCGATGGTGTGCGACGGCAGGACTTCGCCGACGCTGAACAGTTCGCGGTAACGCGCGCCGATCCCCCGGTCCATGGCCACCTGGAAGTCCTTGGCCCCGCCCTCACAGGTGAGATCGTCGATCCGGCGCATCAGTCCCAGGTCGGAACCGAAGATGTCCTCGCGTTCGGCGGCGACCCAGGACAGCAGGAAGTCATCGCAGACCACCGGGGTGCCGTCGGAGAACGTGGCGTCCTGGTTGATGCGGTAGTCGATGACGTCCCCGTTGCCGTCGGTGGGGCTGGCGGTCACGAGGTCGGTGTTCGGCAACAGCCTGCCGTCCGGGCCGGTGAGGAAGGCACCGGGGTACAGGCGGGCGGAGACCTTCGCGGCGTCTGTCGCCGCCCCCAGGGCACTGGCGGCGTTGAGGGTGACGATCGGACGCGGCAGCGCGTAGCCGAATTTCGGCTCACCGCTTCCTGCCGATGAGCCTTCGTCGCCGGAGCTGCAGGCGACGAGCGTGAGGACGAGCGAGCTGACGACGGCGAGCGTCAGCGACCTGACACGTGCAGACATGAGATTGTGGTACTCCCCTTACATCCCGGGACGCCAGGTGCGGCTGCTGTCGGGGGTGTGCTCCACTCCCGACTCACGAGGCGGCAGCGACACCGAGCGACGCGGCTTGACCTCCGCGCCGTCCGCGCCGTTGAGGCTGTCATTGTCGGCATCGGTGTCGGCGTCCATGCCATCACCGATGTCGTCGGACGCACCGGCGGTGCCGCGGGCGGCGGCGAGCTCGCGGGCACGGGCCACGCGACGATTGTGCTCGACGACCTTCTTCTGCTTGGACTTCAGGGTGACCAGCAACGGGGCGGAGAAGTAGATGGAGCTGACCGTACCGGCGATCACGCCGATGAACTGGACCAGCGCCAGGTCCTTGAGCATGCCCACGCCCATCAGCCAGACGGCGATGACGAGGAGAGCAGCGATCGGCACCACGGAGAACAGTGAGGTGTTCAGCGAACGCATCACCGTCTGGTTGGTCGCCAGGTTCACTTGTTCGCCGTAGGTCGCTCTCGTGGAGCTGAAGACGTCCTGCGTATTCTCGTGGACCTTGTCGAAGACGATCACCGTGTCGTACAGCGAGTACGCCAGGACGGTCAGCAGACCGATGATCGTGGCCGGCGAGACCTCGAAGCCGACCAGGGCGTAGATGCCGGCGACGACGATTCCGTCGAGCAGAAGGCTGACGATGGCGGAGATCGCCATGTCGCGCTCCATGCGCACGGTGATGTAGATGAAGACGATCACCAGGAACACGGCCATGCCGATGGCCATGCGTTCACTGACCGACTGGCCCCAGGACTCGGAGACCGTGGAGTCACTGATCGCGTCCGGGCTGGGGTTACCGTTGTTGTCCAACGGCTCGAACTCCTCGTAGAGGGCCAGGCGGGCCTGTTGGATCTGCTCGTCGCTGAGTCGCTCGGAGGCGACCTCGATGTGCTCGCTGGCCCCGGAGCCCACGGTCTGGACACTCTGCGGGGACACGCCGATTGCGTCCTCGACCACCTCGGTGACCGTGGTTTCGGTCGCACCGTTGGCCGGTGGGACGCTCAGCTTCGTGCCGCCCTCCAGGTCGATACCGAGGGTGAAACCTCGTAGGGCGATGACCAGGAAACATGCGAGGGTGATGAAGGCGTAGATCCAGTACCAGCGCCGACGCTGGGCGACGAAACCGAAGTTGGCCTCACCGTTGTAGACCTTCTCGAGGAAACTGGGCTCCTCGAGGGACTTGGGGTCGTTCACAGTCGGGACGTCCCGGGAGGGTGTCGTGGTGCTCATGGGTCACTTCTCCTTTCCGGAGTCGTCAGCATCGTCATCAGAGTCGATGTCCGCGTCTGTGTCGGAACCCGGGCTGGTGTCGTCCGGTTCGCTGGGTACGGTGTCCGGTGCGTCCGGTGCGTCCGATAATTCCGGTGCATCCGGTGCATCCGGTGCGTCCGCCCCGGTGCCGGCGGTCGCAGCCACGAGGCGCTTGCGCTCGGCGACGCGGAAGGCCATACGCAGACCGTTCCACTTCGTTGACTGGAACATCTTCGACCGTGCCATCAGGGTCACCAGCGGGGCGGTGACCAGGAAGGCCACCAATACGTCCACCAGGGTCGAGAGACCCAGGGTGAAGGCGAAGCCCTTCACGTCACCGACGGCCACGAAGTACAGCACCAGCGACGCAGCAATCGACACCACGTTACCGGTGATGATCGTGGTCCTGGCACGCTTCCAGGCTCGCGGTACCGCGGAACGGAAACTCGACCCTTGATGTATCAGGTCCTTGATGCGTTCGAAGTAGACGACGAAGGAGTCCGCGGTGGTACCGATACCGATGATCAGACCGGCGATACCGGCCAGGTCCAGGCTGTAGTCGATCCACCTGCCCAGCAGGACCAGGGCACCGTAGATGATCGCCGCGGAGGTGATCAGTGAGAACACGGCGACAAGGCCGAAGCCGCGGTAGTAGATCAGCGCCCAGACGGCCAGCAGTGCCAGACCGACCAGACCTGCGATGAGACCGGCCTCCAGTGAGGCGGTACCCATCGTGGGCGACACGGTCTCGGCGGTGCCGCCGGCCTCGCCGTCCTCACCGGTGAAGCTCAGCGGGAGCGCACCGTAGCGCAGGTTGTTCGCAAGGTCGGACGCCTCCTGCTCCGAGAAGTCGCCGGTGATCTCCGAGTCACGCCCGGGCGGAGTGGGTGAGCGCATGACCGGTGCCGAGAGCACCTCGCTGTCCAGGGTGATGGCGACCTGGCGCTGGGAGTACTCCTCGCCGATACGCTGCCAGGTCTCGCCGCCGGGGCTGTTCTCCCCGGTCTTGAAGCGGAAGGTGATCTTGATCTGGCCGGACTGGGTGTCCATGCCACCGAAGATCTGTGAGTTGGTGTCGATCATGTCCCCGGTCAGACGTTCGCCGTTGACCTCGTCGTCCTCCCCGTTGAGCAGGGGGGCCGGTGCCAGCGGCAGCGGGCCCTCGGCACTACAGGCGACCAGTGGCTTGGCCGGGTCGTCCGCACCGCTGAGCGGGTCGGGCTCCTCGGAACAGGTCATCAGCATCGCCGCGGCGTTCTGCAGGTTCGGGTCCTCGGACTGACGGTCCTCGCGCAGCACCTCGATGATCTGGTTGCGGCGCTCAGTTTCCTCGATCGAGTTGGCCGGGTCCTCCGGTGCAGTGGCGGTGACCTTCAGGTCGTCCTCGAGGGGCGTGCCGAGCTGTTCGAAGACCGGCGCGGCCTCCTCGAGCTTCTGGTTGGCCTCCTCGGCGGTAATGATGCCGTTCTCGACCCAACGGTCGGCCATCTCGGTCAGCGCGGTGTCGAAGTCCTCACCAGGCATCTCGCCGTCGTCGATGACGGGACGGAAGAGCAGCTGCGAGGTCTGGCCCAGGGTGCGTGCCTGCGCCGAGTCCTCACCTGGGACGGTGATGACCAGGGTGTCGCCGTCGGCGCGCACCTGCGCACCGGTGACACCCATGCCGTTGACACGGTTCTCCAGGATCCGCCTGGCCTGGGAGAGCTGGTCGTCGGTCGGGTCATCACCCTGGGGAACCAGGGTGACCCGGGTACCGCCCTGTAGGTCGATACCCAGGCGGGGCACCGGTTCTTTGCTGCCAGTGAGGAAGACCAGACCGTAGGTGACCACGGTGATGGCGAGGAAGATGAGGAGTGCCCTGACGGGCCACTTCTTCGCCCGCGCGGCCGTTGAGCCCTGTGAACTCACGCGATGTGCTCCTGATGGATCGGGGATGTGGCTATAGCTATGGCTGCACTATTATGCGTGCCGACGACAGAGTGTAACCCCTGAATCTGTGAACCCGGGTACGCGACCTTCTCAAGGGCGGGTCCGGATGAGGTGTCAGTCGCGGGGACGGTCGGAGTTGTCGTCGCCGTCGCGAGGGGAATCGAAGTCCTCGATGCCCTCCGGGCTGTCGGGAACCTGGCTGTCTGCACCCTCGGCGAAGTTCTCGGAGTTGTCGGCGGCGTCCGCAGAGTCACCCACGTGGTCCTCCCCCTCCTCGAAGTCCGCGGAGTCCTCGACCGGCTCGACGGCCTTGAGCACCGCACTGCGGTCCCAGGTGGTGATGACACCGGGGGTCAGCTCGAGGCTGACGGTAGTCGGGCCGACTTCGTCGATACGGCCGTGCAGGCCGGAGGTCATCTGGACGATCATGCCGGGTTCTAGCTGCGACTGGAAGCTCTTGATCTCGTTGATCTGCTTGCCCTGCTTACGCATCGACAGGATCGGGAGACCGAGGAAGACAACGACAAGCAGCAGCAGAAGAATAAGTTCCATGGCGACCAGTCTGCCACATGGTGACCGTGCTACACCTCGGCTGGTGGCTCAAGTCCGAGGTGTCGCCACGCTGCCGCCGACGCGACCCGCCCCCTGGGGGTCCGCAACACCATTCCGGCACGGACAAGATAGGGCTCACAGACCTCCTCGACGGTGCCGGGTTCCTCCCCCACCGCCACCGCCAGGGTGTTGACCCCGACCGGGCCACCGTTGTGTCCGGTGATCAAGGAATTGAGGACCGCTCGGTCGAGCCGGTCGAGTCCGAGCTCGTCGACATCGAAGATCAGCAGTGCAGCCCGGGCGACCTCCAGGGTGATCCTGCCCTCGGCCTCCACCTCGGCGTAATCACGGACCCGACGTAGCAGCCGGTTGGCGATACGCGGGGTACCGCGGGACCGGGAGGCGATCTCGACGGCGGCATCCGAGGTGATGTCCACCTCAAGGATCCCGGCGGCCCGGGTGACCACGTGGGTCAGGTCCTCGGTGTCGTAGAACTCCATCTGGGCGGTGAACCCGAAGCGGTCGCGTAACGGACCGGTGAGCATACCGGACCTTGTCGTGGCACCGACCAGGGTGAAGTGCGGTAGCTCGATGGGGATCGAGGTAGCTCCAGGACCCTTGCCCACGATCACGTCGATCCGGAAGTCCTCCATCGCCATGTAGAGCATTTCCTCGGCCGGCCGGGCCATGCGGTGGATCTCGTCGATGAACAGGACATCGCCCTCGATGAGATTGGAGAGCATCGCCGCCAGGTCACCGGCACGCTCCAGCGCCGGGCCAGAGGTCATTCGTACCGAGGTACCGAGTTCCTGGGCGATGATCAGCGCCATCGTGGTCTTGCCCAGCCCGGGCGGACCAGCGAGCAGGACATGGTCGGGAGCAACCCCACGGGCCTTCGCCCCACCCAGGACCAACTGCAGCTGGCTACGGACCTTCGGCTGGCCGATGAACTCCCGCAACGACCGGGGACGCAGCGACAACTCAGCGTCGCCCTCCCCCGGCATCTCCATCGGACTGAGCTCCGGTGTGTTCAACTCCGATGTGCCGACGTGTCCCCGCCTGGGGGTCGTACCGCCACCCACGTCGAATTCGGTCCGTTCCAGATCACCCATGATCGCTCACCCTACCTTCGCCACTACCGTCACTTCTGTCCGCCGAGCCGTGCCAGGCACGCCCGCAGCAACACGGAAGGATCCGGATCGGAGTCCATCTCCGCCGCGACAGCAGCCACAGTCGGTGCCGCCGACTTCCCGGTGAAGCCTAGACCGACCAGTGCCTCGACCACCTGGGCAACTGCGGCCTCCGATACCGCGGAGTCATCGGCATCCGCACCCGGAGCAGATTGTTCGCCGTCCTGACCGCCACCACCGTTGTCGGGAAGCAGGAAGCCGTCGAGTTTGCCCTTGAGTTCCAGGGCCATGCGCTCAGCCAGTCGCTTGCCGACCCCGGGGGCCCGCTGCAGAGCTTTCACGTCCCCGTCGGCGACGGCCCGGGCGAACTCGTGCGGGTCCAGGACGGACATCACCCCGAGGGCCAGTCGTGCACCGACCCCGGAGACCTTCTGGACCACACCGAACATCTCCCGGGCGGAGGCGTCCGGGAAGGCGTAGAGCGTCTGCGAGTCCTCCCGCACCACCATCGTGGTCAGCACGAAGACTTCCTGACCGCGAGGAAGTTCGGCGAGGGTCCGTGCCGTCGCCTGGCACAGGTAGCCGACCCCGCCGCATTCAATGACGGCGTAGTCCAACCCCTTGTCGATGAGTGTTCCTCGAAGGGAAGCGATCACGGTTGTCCTCTTTTCTGGTCGACGAGTGCGGTGAACGGTGCACGCCAACTGTGGCATACCGCCAACGCGAGTGCGTCGGCGGCATCCGCAGGTTTCGGTGGCTCCGACAGTCCCAGGATGCGGGTGATCATGGTGGTCATCTGCTTCTTGTCCGCGCGCCCGTTTCCGGAGACTGCCTTCTTCACCTCACTGGGGGTGTACTGGTGGACCGGCAGTGAGCGGCGGGCGGCGCTGAGCATCAGGACGCCCACGGCGTGAGCGGTGTTCATCACAGTGGACACATTTCCACGTTCGAAGACGCGTTCAATGGCGACGACATCCGGGCGGTAGTCATCCATCCACTCCTCCACCGCATCCGACAGTCGACGCAGGCGCTGCGGTAGCTCGATGTCCGAGGGGGTCCGGACGACACCGACCGCGACCGGCGTGATTGCCCGCCCGGCACCGGTCCGCACCACCGACAGTCCACAACGGGTCAGCCCGGGGTCGATACCCATGACGAGCTGCCCCTCCGCCGACCGACTCAACGCATGATGGTTCACAACTCCCGAAGATAGCACAGGTGTGCGAAAATCGAGGTTCATGGACATGCAGAGAATTGAGGCACCTCAGGTAGGATCAGGCCCCGATGACTCCTCTAAATACATACCGAACCATTGCCTTCGTCGAGGCCTTCACCTGGGCCCTGTTGATCCTCGGCATGATCCTGAAGTATCCCCTGGACTCCACCGAAGCCCTGGTGCAGATCGCCGGCCCCCTGCACGGCTTCGCCTTCCTCGTCTTCGTCGTGGTCACCGCACTGGTGTGGATGAACAACCGGTGGTCCGCCGGCCGGGGCGTCCTCGGCCTGGTGGCCGCGGTGATCCCCTTCGCCACCATCCCCTTCGAGCAGTCCGTGGCGAAGAAGGGCGGTCTGGACGGTCCGTGGCGCACCGACGCCGGTAACCACGCCGGTGTCGCCGACCGCGTCCTGGCACTGCTGCTGGGCCGTCCGAAAGTGACGGTCGCCGTCCTCGCGGTCGGCGTGGTCGTGGTCTTCGTCGCCCTGATGGCGATGGGCGGCCCGTTCGCCGACTAGAGGTCGGGGACTAGAGGTCCAGCTCAGCGAGGACCTCGTCGGAGACGTCCATGTTGGTGAAGACGTCCTGCACGTCGTCGGACTCCTCGAGGGCGTCGATGAGACGGAAGATCTTCTTCGCACCCTCGGCGTCCAGCGGGACCTCGACATCGGCGCGGTAGTCCGGGTCGGCGGAGTCGTACTCGATGCCGACCTCGGTCAGTGCCTCGCGCACGGCGGTGAGGTCGGTGAGCTCGGAGACGATCTCGAACTTCTCACCGAGATCGTTGACCTCCTCGGCACCGGCGTCGAGCACGGCCATGAGCAGGTCGTCCTCGGTGTTCTCGCCCTTGTCGAGCAGCACGACACCCTTACGGTTGAACAGGTAGGACACCGAGCCGGCGTCCGCCATGTTGCCGCCGTTCTTGTTCATCGCGGTACGGACGTCGGTGGTCGCGCGGTTACGGTTGTCGGTCAGGCACTCGATGAGCACGGCCACACCGTTGGGACCGTAGCCCTCGTAGACGATGGTCTCCCAGTCCGCGCCGCCGGCCTCTTCACCGGAGCCGCGCTTGCGGGCGCGCTCGATGTTGTCGTTGGGCACCGAAGACTTCTTGGCCTTCTTGATCATGTCGTCCAGCGTGGGGTTCGCTGCCGGATCGCCGCCGCCGGTACGCGCGGCGACCTCGATGTTCTTGATCAGCTTGGCGAACTCCTTGCCACGCTTGGCATCGTTCGCAGCCTTCTTGTGCTTGGTTGTCGCCCATTTCGAGTGGCCGGCCATCGTCTACCTGATCTCCCTGTGGTTGGTGTGCAGGACTCTTCCATAGTAGTGCACGACGCCGTCACATAGTCGCGGCGCGGTCGATCAAATGTCGAGAACCTCCACTGGCGGGGTCTCCAGCGCTTGCTGGGTAGCGGTGATGAAAGCGACAGGGAGCCCCTCCGAACCGTCCCGGAAGGCTGCCTCACGCAGGTCCTCGACCGAGGCGAAGACCTCCAGCCCAGTGTCGCCCGGGAGCCGGTGCGTTCCGTCGGTATCGGCGGTGTCGGGCACTCCGGACGCTCCGGCCGATCCAGTCTCGCGGTCATCACCATCACCGTCAAGGCCGTCAGGGCCGGCAGGGCCGTCAGGGCCGTCAGAGCCATCATCGACCGTCGGCATCATGGGCACCGGAATACCGAAACCTCGTGGAGCGGAACCGTCACGGTCGGCACGGCCTGCACTATCGGCACTGTCCCGCTGCCCGGGGCGCTGCGTCCCGAACCCGAAGGAACTGGCGAGGCCGTCGATCACTGAGAACAACCCGCCAAAGTCATCCACCGCGGCCCACGGACCGCCCTGCTCCCCCAGCCTGCGCCGCACCGCGTCGATCATGCGGCGCGGATCGCCACCGAGATGGCCGGTTACGGAGTCGGCACCACGCTGCATCATCCCGATGAAGTCGGCGGACTCGGAGGTGATCACGGCGATGTTCCCCTTGGGTGTGGCATAACTGGTCCACTGCACCGAGCGGCCACGGTGAAACTGCTCGACGCGGGCGAGTCGTCGGCCACGGAAGATCTTGACCGAGTCCACCCCGCCGGTGCGGGTGGTGATCTCGACCTGCTCGAACCCTCGCTCGGTCAAGTCATGGGCCGCGACGTAGTCACGCAACGCCTGCGAGACCGCCGGAGAGAATCCGCCGGCGATCTCGGTAGCACGCTCGACGAACTCGCGGTCGTCGTCACTGATGTAGATCGTCTTGTTTCCCACGCCTCCACATATACGCACACGTCTACGCATATGCAAAGGGTGTCGGGAAGACCCCCAGATCAGACACCCTGAGGAACCGGGACACTCCCCCGCTGCGCGACCATCGACAGGAAGAAGCGGTGCATGCGGTCGTCGCCGGTCAGCTCCGGATGGAAGGACACCGCGAGCACGGAGCCCTGGCGTACCGCCACGACAGCACCATCCGCTGCGCCCCCGTCGCTGACCCTGGCCAGGACCTCCACCCCGGCGCCGACCCGCTCCACCCACGGGGCGCGGATGAACACCGCGTGCATCGGGGTGTGCTCCCCTGCGATAGCGGAAGTGTCGGCGTCAGTGACCCCGGCGACCTCCAGGTCGGTCTCGAAAGAGTCGATCTGGCGGCCGAAGGCATTGCGCCGCACCGTGACATCGATGGCGTTGAGGCTGTGGGCGTCCGCCCTGGTGTCGAGAATCTCGCTGGACAGCATGATCATCCCGGCACAGGTGCCGAACGCCGGCAGGCCGGCGGCCAGTGTCTCACGCAGTGGGGTCAGCAGGCCGCCGATCTCCAGCAGCTTCGACATCGTCGTAGACTCCCCACCGGGCACGACCAGACCTTCGAGGCCTTCCAGGTGCTCGGTCCGGCGTACCAGTCGGGTCCGCGCACCCAGGGACTCGAGCATCCGCACATGCTCGACGACCCCGCCCTGCAGGGCGAGCACCCCGATCAGGGGCCGGTGATCGGTCACTGTGCGTCACTCCCCTGGTCCTGCAGGTCGGTCTTGATCGGGACGGACTGCTTACCTTCGGCCAACGTCCGCGTCAGGCCCTCCTGGGTCACCGAGGCCACCAGGTCACCGGCCTGGTTGAAAATCCGGCCGGTGGTCAGCGCGCGACCACCGTGGGCCGAGGGAGACTTCTGGTCGTAGAGCAACCACTCATCGGCACGGAATGGACGCATGAACCACATCGCGTGGTCCAGGGACGCCTCCTGCACCGGCTCGCCGCGGTGCGGCACCAGGGCCGAACCGAGCAACGTCATATCCGACATGTACGCCAGGGTGCAGATATGGAAGGTCTCGTCGTCCGGCAGGGGCACCTTCGACTTGAACCACACCACCTGCTCGGACGCCGCGCCCGGGGTGTGATCGAAATCCTCCGGCGGCACGATCCGGATGTCCCAGTCCTCCCAGTCCTTGGCGAAGGCATTCGACGCAGCCCGTCCATTCGACAATGCCGGAGCGCAGTCCTCCGGGGCCGGCACTCGACGGATCAGGTCGGAATGCTCCGGGCCGGAGTCGTCACGGAGGTGGAAGCTGGCCTGCATGATGAACAGCGTGCGTCCGTCCTGCACCGCCTTGACCGACCGGACTCGGAACGACCGGCCGTTGCGGACCTCGTCGACGAGGTAGACCGTGGGATGATCCGAATTGCCCGGGCCCACGAAGTAACCGTGCAGCGAATGCACCCGGTACTCCGGTCCCACCGTCTTCGTTGCGGCAACCAGCGCCTGGGCGGCAACCTGGCCACCGAACGTCCTGGACAACGCCGACGGGATCACCTGGCCACGGTAGATCCCGTCATCGATCCGTTCGAGATCGAGGACGTCAGTGATGCGGGGACGACGGGGGGACACGGAAGATCACCAGCCCCGCTCGGCCAGACGATGCGGCTCCGGGATCTCGTCGACATTCAGGCCGACCATGGCCTCGCCGAGACCACGGGAGACCTCGGCGACGGTCTTCGGGTCCTCATAGTTCAGGGTGGCCTGGACGATGGCCTTGGCACGCTTGACCGGGTCGCCGGACTTGAAGATACCAGAGCCGACGAAGACGCCCTCGGCACCGAGCTGCATCATCATCGCGGCATCGGCCGGGGTGGCGATACCACCGGCGGTGAACAGCACCACCGGCAGCTTGCCGTTCTCGGCGACCTCGCGGACCAACTCGTACGGGGCCTGCAGCTCCTTGGCAGCGACGTAGAGCTCGTCCGGGGCCATGGAACGCAGGCGGTTGATCTCGCCGCGGATGGTACGCATGTGGGTCACGGCGTTGGAGACGTCGCCCGTACCGGCCTCACCCTTGGAGCGGATCATCGCCGCACCCTCGTTGATACGGCGCAGTGCCTCGCCCAGGTTCGTCGCACCGCACACGAAGGGCACGGTGAAGTCGAACTTGTCGATGTGGTTGGTGTAGTCGGCCGGGGTGAGCACCTC
>DGYFR06203__coassemble_1701_pt1 | contig 47665 bp, 41 predicted proteins | sample DGYFR06203__metabat2_high_PE_013 | metagenome-assembled genome bin DGYFR06203 | reverse complement strand
GGTGAAGTCTCTGGTGAAGTCTCTGCCACGCCACGGGAATACTCTGGTGGCTTTCGTGGTTATGGGGGAGTAGTTTGGGAATATCTGCACCAGACGTGCATCAGAAAGCCGCGCATCAGACCAGGAGGAATTGATGACCGCTCCCGAGAAGACCACCGGGGTTGAATTGACCACCGCCGCCGCAGGGAAGGCAGCCGGACTGCTCGCCCAGGAGGGACGGGACGATCTGGCACTGCGTATCGCCGTGCAGCCGGGCGGCTGTGCTGGCCTGCGCTACCAGCTCTTCTTCGACGACCGTTCGCTGGACGGCGACCTCGTCGATGAGGTCGAGGGTGTCCGTCTGATCGTCGACAAGATGTCGGCGCCGTACCTGACCGGTGCAAAGATTGATTTCTCAGACACCATCGAGTCTCAGGGTTTCACCATCGACAACCCCAACGCCGGCGGGTCCTGCGCCTGCGGCGACTCCTTCAGCTGATCTGACAGCTGATCATAAGACCTGGTCCGCCGTACGCCGGAGACCCCGTCTTCACCGGAGCGACCCCAACTGAGCATGAACCCGGCGGATCCGCGGATTCAGCGGGTCTACGCTCAGTTGGGGTTGCTTCATGTCCGTGTGGAACGGTGGGTAATCCCTCGGCGGCACACGGGTGATGCTCTGCCCCTCGGTCAGAACAACCACAACGGACCGACAATCCCCTGAACACTGAGATTCGCGGGATTGTCGATCGGTTGTGGTTGTTGGGGTGCCGGGCCCCGAGTGCTCTACAGGTGGACTGGGAAGTCGCGCTCGTCGATCTCCGGGTGGATCCGGTCCTCGACGAAGATGCCGTGCCAGATCATGAAGGCGAGCACGGTCCACAAGCGACGCGAGTGGTCGGGGCCGGTGCCGGTCGCCGACCCGGAGGAGAAGGACACCCGGTGCTCCTCGAGCATGGCCAGCACCTCGGCCTTGTTGAAGATGTGGTCGGTCTGGGACTCCTGGATGGTGGTCTTCGCCCAGTCGTGGAGCTCCTCGCCGGCCAGCCAGTGACGCAGCGGCACCGGGAAGCCCAGCTTCTTCCGGTTGATCACATGCTCCGGGACGATGAGCTCCAGGGCACGACGCAGCGCGTACTTCGTGGTGCCGTGGCCGACCTTCAGCTCGTGAGGGATCGTTCGGGCGACGTCGAAGACAACCTTGTCGAGGAACGGAACGCGCAGCTCCAGTGAGTTGGCCATGGTGATCTTGTCCGCCTTGACGAGGATGTCGCCGCGCATCCAGGTGAACAGGTCGAGGTGCTGCATCCGGGAGACCGGGTCCATGTCGGTGGAGCGGGCGTAGATCGGAGCGGTGACCTCGCGGTGGTCCCATTCGGGACGTGCAATCCGCAGGACGCGCTCCAGCTGCTCGTAGTTGAAGGACCGGGCGTTGCCGTAGTAACGCTCCTCCATCGGGGTGGTGCCACGCTGCAGCAGGGACTTACCGCGCATACCGTCCGGCAGTGCGTTGCCGACGGCCCCCAGCACCTTCTTGATCGGGGAGGGGATCTTCTCGAAAGGAGCCAGCGACAGCGGCTCCTTGTAGATGGTGTAGCCACCGAAGAGCTCGTCGGCGCCCTCGCCGGAGAGCACCACCTTGACGCGTTCGCGGGCGGCGGCGGCGACGAAGTAGAGGGGTACCAGGGCGGGGTCTGCGACCGGGTCGTCGAGGTACCAGATGATCTTGGGGACCGCGGCTGCGAACTCCTCGGGGGAGACCACCTTCACCACGTGCTCCACCCCGATCGCGGCGGCGGACTCGGCGGCCACGTCGACCTCGGAGTACCCCTTGCGCTCGAACCCGGTGGTGAAGGTGATCAGGTCAGGGTTGTGCTGCTTCGCCAGTGCCGCGATGGCGGTGGAGTCGATGCCGCCGGAGAGGAAGGAGCCGACGGTCACGTCAGCACGCATGTGCTTGGCGACCGAGTCCTGCATGGCGTCCGCGATCCTGCGGAACAGTTTGTCCTCGCTGCCGGCCGGGACGGGGACGACAGGGAAGGTTGGCTCGAAGTACCGGACGGCCTCTACGTCGCCGCCGGGGGTGAGGGTGGCGTGGCAGCCGGATTCCAGGCGGCGGATCCCGGCGTGCAGGGTCTCCGGCTCGGGGGCGTACTGAAGGTCTGTGTAGTGGACGATGGCACGGTCGTCAAGGCTCTTGTCTAGACCAACGGCGTCGGCCATGTCGAGAATCGACTTCTTCTCGCTGCCGAAGGCGGTACCTGCGGCTGTGGTGGCGTAGAAGAGAGGCTTGATGCCGAAGGGGTCGCGGGCCAGGAACAGGGAGCGTTCCACCGAGTCCCACACCGCGAAGGCGAACATGCCACGGAGGTGGTTGACGACGTCCTTGCCCCAGTGGTGGAAGCCCACCACGATGGTCTCGGAGTCGCCGGAGGTCTGGAACTCGTAGCCGGCAGCCTGCAGCTCCTCACGGAGTTCGAGGTAGTTGTAGATCTCGCCGTTGAAGGTCATCGAGTAACGGGCGGGGGCGTCCTCCGGGCCCCACTGCAGAGGCTGGTGGGAGTGCTCCAGGTCGATGATCGAGAGGCGGTTGAAGCCGAAGACGACAGAGTCGTCGTTCCAGGTCCCGTCTTCGTCGGGGCCACGGTGCCGCATGCACGGCAGGGCGTGGGCGACGGCGTCGACGTAGAGGTCGGCGTCGTCCTGCGCGGTCAAGAATCCAAGAAGTCCACACATGGGCGCTAGGGGTCATCTCCGTAAAATTCGGCGGCCGGGGTAGTCCGGGTGAGCACTTTGCTGAATCACCAGACTACTCGGCGGCCCCCTCGGCGCGTAGAAAGGCGTGTCAAGTGACCCAGGCAACCCCGAATAGGGCCGATGTGGAATCACAACGGTGTGCATGATGGTGGACCGCGACCCCCCATGCACTATTGTCGGATGGTGACACGGGACCCAGGTGCGTCCTCTGCAGGCGATGACACCGCTGCGGTCCCGATGAACACGACGTGTGATTGAGGAAGGCATACTCGCGTGGAACAGCGAAAAGTTCACGGCACCGGGCGCAAGCTCGGCCTTGCCGGAGTACTGGGACTTGGTTCCCTGGCCCTGGTCGGTTGCGATGTCGCACCCCCCGACAACGGTTTCTTCCATGCCCTGCGCATGGGCTGGCCCGACGGCATCACGCCCGAGGCTGAGTCCATGGGCAACTTCTGGGTGTGGACCTGGGTCGTTGCGTGGATCATCGGCATCATCATGTGGACCCTTATGTTCGTGGTGATCTTCCGCGACACCGACAAGCGGGCCAAGAAGAAGGGCAAGCCGGAGTTCCCGCGGCAGACCCAGTACAACGTTCCGCTGGAGCTTGTCCTGACGGTCGTCCCGGTGCTCATCGTGATGGGCCTGTTCTTCTTCACCGTGCAGACCCAGGACAAGGTCACCGCACACGACAAGAACCCCGAGGTCAGTGTCGACGTGACCGCTTACCAGTGGAACTGGAAGTTCGGTTACGGCGAGGTCGACGGCAAGTTCACCTCCAACGGCGAGACCTACAACGGCGAGGACACTGATCGCGCTGACGCCGCCGAGGCAGCTGCCGAGGTCCCGCAGGACGACCGTGACGAGCACGGCAAGTCCGTGGGCCCGATCCACGGCAAGCTGAAGGACGACTTCACCTACCTGCACTACAACAAGATCGAGACCCTCGGTACGTCCGAGGAGGTCCCGGTGCTGGTGCTCCCGGTGAACACCCCGATCCAGTTCGATCTCGCGTCCTCTGACGTGATCCACTCCTTCTGGGTCCCGGAGTTCCTGTTCAAGCGCGACCTCTTCCCTCACCCGGAGGCCAACCAGTCGGAGCGTAAGTTCCAGATCGAGGAGATCGACGAGACCGGCGCATTCGTCGGCCGTTGTGCCGAGATGTGCGGTACCTACCACGCGATGATGAACTTCGAGGTCCGTGTCGTCGAGCAGGAACAGTTCGCTGACTACATGGCCTTCCGCGAGGCGAACCCGGATGCCAGCAACGCCGACGCACTGCGTGAGATCGGTGAGGCCCCCTACGCAACCTCCACGAAGCCGTTCGTGCCGGGCCGTGACGCCACCCGTGGTGTCGACGGTGACAGCAACTACATCGATAGCCCCGCGTCCTAAGCCGGCCCAGAGAAACTAGGAGACGACAATGCGGCAGACAGCCAAGTTGATGTACGGCCTGACCCTGTTCCTCGGGGTGTTGGCGGCGGTGTACTTCTACGCCACCTCGCAGCTCAACGACGGGTCAAACCTTCAGGGTGCGGAGTGGGCAGGTGGCACCGGTCTGGTGCTGGCCTCCCTGCTGACCCTGTTCCTGGGTGTGTACTTCCACCTCAGCAACGCCAAGTCGGACATTGAGCCCAAGGACTGGGAGGAAGCGGAGATCGAGGACGGCGCCGGCGTGCTGGGCTTCTTCTCGGCAAGCTCCGGATGGCCTTTCCTCATGGCCGTGTCGATCGTGCTGATGGGTTACGGCATCGCCTTCTGGCTGCTGTGGCTGATCGTCATGGGTGTGGTCATGCTGATCTGGTCCACCGTCATGCTGAATCTCCAGTACGGTCTTCCGCCCGAGAAGGAATAGACCTTCCTCGCCGCCTGCCCTGACCAGGGTAGGCGGCTCACACAATGGTGACCCCGGGTCACCACCATCAAGGGGCACCCGCTGACTTCCTCGCGGGTGCTCCTTTGGCGTGTCCGACGGATGGGGGGCAGGGACGGGGGTCAGTCCCGTCCGACGATGTCCAGCATCTTCGCCTGCGCTGCGCCGGACTCCAGGGCCTCGCGGGCGACAGCCAACTGTTCGGTGAGGACCGTTTTCAGGCCACTGTCCTCCCAGCCTCGGACCGCGGCCAGCGCGCCGGCGGCGTTGAGCAGGACGGCGTCCTTCACCGCCCCCTCGAGTTCGCCGGCGAACAGGCGTCGGGCGATATCGGCGTTGAATTCCGGATCCCCGCCCTTGAGGGCATCGTCGTCGTAGACGTCCAGTCCGAAGCTGCGGGGGTTGATCGTGAACTCACCGGTGCGTCCCTGGACGTCGACGGTCACCACTTCGGTGGGGGCGGAGACGCTGATCTCGTCCATGCCGTCGAGGCCGCGGACGATGAGCGCGCGCACCCCCTGATGGGCGAATGCGCCACCCATGATCGGCATCATGTCGCGGAAAGCGCAGCCGATCAGGCCGAACTTCGGGCCGGCCGGATTGGTCATCGGGCCCAGCATATTGAACAGGGTGGGGACCGCCAGCTCCGAACGCACCGGTCCGGCGAAACGCATCGCCGGATGGTAGGTCTTGGCGAACATGAACGCGAAGCCGGTCTCCAGGGCGTCGTCGTGGATGGTCTCGGGGGACCGTTCGATGTCGAGACCGAGTGCCTCGAGGACATCGGCGCCGCCGCACTTCGAGGACGCCGCACGGTTGCCGTGCTTGACCACAGGCACTCCGGTTGCCGCCACGACGAAGGACGCCATGGTCGAGATGTTGACGGTGTGGTGACCGTCGCCACCGGTACCGACGATGTCGACAGCCTCGGGAACGTCGGAAAAATCGACCGGGGTCGCGAAACCCCGCATCGCCGATGCTGCGGCGGAGAGCTCGGCGGCCGAGATTCCCTTGACGCGCAGGCCGAAGGCGAAGGCAGCGAGCTGGGCGTCGGTGGCGTTGCCCTCCATGATCTGACTCACTGCCCAGCTGACCTGGTACTCGCTGAGTTCCTCGTGACGACCGATGCGATCAAGGACACCGGGCCAGGTGAAGTAGCTCGGCGGAAGACTCGCGGGGTCCAGTGCCTGGACGTGGTCCGGTCGCGCTGAACTGTGCGATGAAGGTGAATCAGACGGCATGGATGAGTCCTCTCCTTATGGGGCCGTACGGATCGTTACGGTGTGTCTGACCAGGTTGGTCAGTGACCATCCTATTCCTCGCCCTGCCGCGGGAAAGGGGGTGGTCTGCGTCGCTGCGGTTTGGGACCCCGCGGGGGCCTCGCGGTACCCTGGTGTGGTGACCGCGGACGCTGCGGTGGGCTGCGGTTTCCGGCCGCCCCTTTACGGGGGTGGTGCTGGTCTGTTGTCGAGCCGGTCGAGTTCCGCGCACTATCAAAGGGGACGGGGACTCACCTGCAGTTATGGTGACGCGTCGGATATGGGGGCGGGGGAGTTCCCGACTAACCCCGTTTGTGGTGAGTTGCCAGGAAATCTGGAAGTGCGACCTGCAGTTTTGCAGATTGGGCGTGTCGAACCGGGGTTGCGAATCGACTATGGGTGAGCCGTCGGCCATACTTGTAGGCGTGACGAGCGCAGTTGGAAACCAAAGCATGGCAGCACCACAGCGTGCCGTGACGCTGAACCGACCGAATATGGTCAGCGTCGGCACGATTGTGTTCCTGTCTCAGGAATTGATGTTCTTCGCGGGACTGTTCGCGATGTACTTCGTCTCGAAGGCGAACTCCGGCGGCAATTGGCCGTCGGAGCCCACACATCTGAACGTCCCGTTCGCCCTGGCGATCACCGTGATTCTGGTGTCATCGTCGTTCACCGCACAGTGGGGGGTGTTCGCCGCCGAGCGCGGCGACGTCTTCGGCCTGCGGAAGTGGTACGCACTCACCATCGCGCTGGGGACGCTCTTCATCCTCGGCCAGGGATATGAGTACGTGATGCTGGTGCAGGAGGGCACCACGATCCAGAGCAGCGTCTACGGGTCGGTGTTCTTCATCACCACCGGCTTCCACGGCGCACACGTCATCGCCGGCGTGCTTGCTTTCGTGGTCATTCTTCTTCGTACGGTGAAATCGAAGTTCACTCCGGCCCAGGCCACATCCGCCGTCGTCGTGTCGTACTACTGGCACTTCGTCGACGTCGTGTGGATCGGACTGTGGATCACGATTTACTTCATCCAGTAGGCCGGACGGGCCGATGTGTGACGCTCGGCCGTTAAGCCCATCGCCTTCCAAATGACGAGTTAAAGGGAACAAGATGGATATCAACAATCCCACTCCCGAGGGGGAGCAGCCGCCGGCAACCGCCGCCACGGCTTCCACAACAGGCAAGAAGCGTCGAACTCGACGCAAGCTGCGCCGTACGATGGCCGGGGCGCTTGCGCTCGTACTCGGTCTGACCGGTGCAGGTCTTGTCGCGCAGGCGTTCACGCCTGACCAGCAGACTGCCACCGCAGAGATGGACGCGGAGCAGATGATCACCCAGGGACAGGAGATCTACGAGGTCGCCTGTATCACCTGCCACGGTGCCAACCTCCAGGGTGTCCAGGACCGCGGTCCCTCCCTGGTCGGCGTCGGCGAAGGTTCCGTGTACTTCCAGGTGCACTCCGGCCGTATGCCGATGAAGCGCAACGAGGCCCAGGCCGATCGTAAGGACCCGCGCTTCAACGAGGCTCAGACTCTGGCGCTCGCCGCCTACGTCAATGCCAACGGTGGCGGCCCCGGCATCGTCAAGGATGACGACGGGAACATCGCCATGGAGTCCCTGCGTGGCTCCCACAACGAGGACGGCGCGATCGACCCGAAGGACGTCGCCCGCGGTTCCGACCTGTTCCGTCTCAACTGTGCGTCCTGCCACAACTTCACCGGTAAGGGTGGTGCACTCTCCGGTGGTAAGCACGCGCCTCCGCTGGACGAGGCCAATGAGCAGGAGATCTACCAGGCCATGCTCACCGGTCCGCAGAACATGCCTAAGTTCTCCGACCGTCAGCTCTCCGCTGACGAGAAGAAGGACATCATCGCCTACATCAAGTCCGCGGAAGAGTCCCCGAACCCCGGTGGCTACGGCCTCGGCGGTATCGGCCCGGTCACCGAGGGCATGCTGATGTGGATTGCCGGAATCGTCGTGCTCATCGGTGCGGCTATGTGGATTGGAACCCGGTCATGAGTGAAAACAACGTCACCTACTCTGAAGAAGAGATCAAGGGCATGAGCGACGAGGAGCTCGCCCGTATCGGCACCGAGCTCGATGATGTCACCATCGCCTACCGCAAGGAGCGTTTCCCCGTCGAGGGCGACCCCGCCGAGAAACGTGCCGCCCGCGGTGTCGGTTTCTGGTGGGCACTGTCGGTCGTGTTCGGCCTGGCCTTCGTCGCGGTCTACCTCTTCTGGCCCTGGGAGTACAAGCACCTCGAGGAGGACGGCCTCCGGTGGTACGCCCTCTACACCCCGATGCTGGGCATCACCTCCGGCCTGGCCATCATCTGCCTGGGTGTCGGCGCAGTGCAGTTCTCCAAGAAGTTCGTTCCGGAGGAGATCGCGGTCCAGAAGCGTCACGACGGTCCCTCTGACGAGATCGACCGCCGTACGATGTCCGCGCTGCTCAACGATGCGTGGAAGACCTCGACCCTGGGGCGCCGCAAGGTTCTGATGGGGCTGGGCGGTGCCGGTGTGGCGCTGGCCGGCGTCGCCATCGTGCTGCCGCTGGGCGGCATCGTCAAGAACCCGTGGAAGCCCACCTCCAAGATGGGTATCGCCGGCGACGGCACTCTGTGGACCACGGGCTGGACCCTGGTCAACGACGGCACCAAGGTCTACCTGGGCCGCGACACCGGTGCCATCGCCGAGGAGCACCACGGGCACTGGACCACCCAGGGCGTCAACCGCCTGGTCCGTGTTCGCCCGGAGGACCTGGACGCCGGCTCCATGGAGACCGTCTTCCCGATGACCGAGGATATGGTGAACGACCACGATGCCTTCGATCCGGCCAAGGACGTCTACGAGGAGCAGATGCACTCCATCCACGGCTCCCGTAACTCCGTGATGCTGATCCGTCTGCGTCATGAGGATGCCCTCAAGGCTGTCCAGCGTGACGGCCAGGAGGACTTCCACTACGGCGACTACTACGCCTACTCGAAGATCTGTACCCACATCGGTTGCCCCACCTCGCTGTACGAGCAGCAGACCAACCGAATCCTGTGCCCGTGCCACCAGTCGCAGTTCGATGCACTGCACTGGGGTAAGCCGGTGTTCGGTCCGGCCGCCCGTGCACTGCCCGAGCTGTCCATCAACGTCGATGAGGACGGGTTCTTGTACGCTGACAAGAACTTCGTCGAGCCCGTCGGCCCTGCCTTCTGGGAGCGTCAGTCATGAGCACACCCACCAAGCCGTCCCGCGTGGCAGAGGCGGCCAACAACTTCGATGAGCGTTACACCGCTGCAGGCGGGCTGAGGAAACAGATCAACAAGGTCTTCCCGAGCCACTGGTCTTTCATGCTCGGTGAGATCGCGCTATACTCCTTCATCATCCTGCTGCTGTCGGGTGTCTACCTGACACTGTTCTTCGACCCCTCGATGGCCAAGGTCATCTACGACGGCGCCTACGCACCGCTGAACGGTGTCGAGATGTCTCGTGCCTACGCGACAGCCCTGGACATCTCCTTCGAGGTCCGCGGCGGTCTGTTCATCCGCCAGGTGCACCACTGGGCGGCACTGCTCTTCGCGGTGTCGATCATGGTCCACATGATGCGCATCTTCTTCACCGGTGCGTTCCGTAAGCCGCGTGAGGCGAACTGGGTCATCGGCTGCGTCCTGCTGCTGCTGTCCATCGCCGAGGGCTTCATGGGCTACTCCCTGCCGGACGACCTGCTCTCCGGTGTGGGTCTGCGCATCATGTCCGCCATCATCATCGGCCTGCCGATCATCGGTACCTGGCTCCACTGGATCATGTTCGCCGGTGATTTCCCGGGTGACATCATCATCCCGCGTCTCTACATCGCGCACGTGCTGCTGATCCCCGCGATTCTGCTTGCCCTGATCGCTGCCCACCTCGCGCTGGTCTGGTACCAGAAGCACACCCAGTTCCCCGGACCGGGCCGTACCGAGCGCAACGTCGTGGGTGCCCGAGTTATCCCGGTGTTCGGCGTTCACGCTGCATCGTTCGCCCTGATCACCTTCGGCTTCGTGGCACTGCTGGCCGGTGTCTTCCAGATCAACGCGATATGGAACCTGGGACCGTACAACCCATCACAGGTCTCTGCCGGTTCGCAGCCTGACATCTACATGCTGTGGACGGATGGTGCGGCACGTATCATGCCGGCCTGGGAACTGTACCTGGGTAGTTACACGATCCCGGCCGTGGTCTGGGTCGCTGTCCTGCTGGGGCTGCTCGTTGTGCTGCTGTTCGCCTACCCCTGGATCGAACAGCACTTCACCAAGGACACTGCGCACCACAACCTGCTGCAGCGTCCGCGCGACGTCCCGGTCCGCACCTCCCTCGGTGTCATGGCACTGGTCACCTACGTCATCCTCACGGTCTCCGGTGGTAACGACCACGTCGCCGCGTTCTTCAACATCTCGCTGAATGCGATGACCTGGGCCGGACGTATCGGCTTCATCCTGCTTCCGCCGCTGGCGTACTTCATCACCTACCGGATCTGCCTCGGTCTCCAGCGCAACGACCGCGCGGTGCTGGAGCACGGGATCGAGACCGGTACGATCCGCCAGCTGCCCAGCGGCGGCTTCATCGAGGTCCACCAGCCCATCGGCCCGGTGGACGAGCACGGACATCCGATCCCGCTGCCGTACGCCGGTGCGCAGGTGCCCACCAAGCTCAACCAGCTCGGCTTCGCCGGTGCCCCCGGACGTGGTTCCCTGTTCAAGCCTGACCCCGAGGACATCGTCCGCCAGGTCGAGGAGATCGAGGAGGCCAACGAGAAGGAGCGTAAGGAGATGCTGATCCGTCTCCAGGAGGAGAACCGCCGCCAGCTCGGCGGCGAGGGCCACGAGAACCCGTAGCCCGACACCACTCCGGACAGCGCCCCACCGTGATCATCACGGTGGGGCGCTGTCTATGTCTCCTCAGGTGTCCGCTGCGGCGCGTTGGAGCCACTGCAACAGATCCACCGTGGCGAGCACGTCCTCCTGCGCGCGGTGGACAGGGGAGTGCGCTAACCCAAGGACGGCGGCCAGCCGGTCCAGACGGTACCGACCGACCTTCTCCCTCGGAATGAGCTCCCTGGCGCTTTCCGCGGTACACAGCGTCGAGTCCGCCTCGAGGCTGGCCCGTCCCTCACGGCGGAGCTCGCCGTTGATGAAGGCCATGTCGAAGGAGACGTTATGTCCGACCAGGGTGCGGTCTTTCGTCAACGTCACAAGATCGTCGAGCACCGCTGACACCGGGGGCTGTCCAGACAGGTCGGCGTCGGTCATTCCGGTCAGCCCGGTGATCACCTGGGGGAGGGGGATGCCCGGGTCCACGAGGGAATGGACGGACTCGACGATGTCCCCGTCCACGAGGTGGACGGCGGCGACCTCGATGATGCGGTCATTGTCCGGATCCAGTCCTGTGGTCTCGCAGTCGAGGATGACGCAGTCACGGAGTGCCGCGGACAGAGACTGAGACAGAGACTGAGCCGGGGAGTCAGGTCGAGGGATCACAGTCATCCACTCTACGTCGACTGCGCGTGGGTCTTGCTGTGGCTCTGTGTCGTCCCTGTCGTCTCCGTATCCCTGTGACGCATGTGACTCATGGTCACAACAGCTGGTCAGCAGACCGACACGTTCGCCGCATGTGACGAGGATCACATTTATCTTTCCTCCGGTCGACCGTGCGGGATTGCAGTGTTCGCACTGACCGGCTCCGATCCCATATAAATGCAGGTCAAGTCATACTCTGAGTGGCCCGTGTCCTTACGTCGCCGATAGGGTCGAGCTTTGGTCGCGATTCAATAACGGTTAGATAACAGTCCTGCACCGGTCTGGTCACGGTGTGGGAGTTGGACAAGCTCGAGATCATTTCGTAATCTTCTCGTGACCTTAAGGGGCGACCACATCGCCAGAGATAACGACAGCCCCGACAGCGAGCATGAAAGGCACTATCCACATCATGGGCAAGCACAGCTTGAAGAAGGACCACTCCCGCCGCAACGCCGCCGTGGCAGCTGCAGTGGGCGTGGGCGCAGTCATCGCGCTCCCCGCGACCGCGCAGGCCGTGACCGTCCAGGTTCCGGGCACCAACCACTCGGTTGAGGCCCCCAGCGAGGCCGTTGACTTCGCCGGCCAGTACGTGGACGTCGACGCCTACCTCGCCTCCGCCGACCGGGCCTCCGCCCCGTCCGCCCCCGCGGCCCCGTCCGCCTCCAAGAGCGTCGGCCAGAAGATCGCCGACGCCGCCATGTCCAAGCAGGGCGCCCCCTACTCCTAGGGTGCCGCCGGTCCGGATGCCTTCGACTGTTCCGGCCTGACCAGCTGGGCCTACAGCCAGGTCGGCAAGTCCATCCCGCGTACCTCCAGCGACCAGGCATACTCCGGTACCCCGGTGTCGCTGAACGCCCTGAAGCCGGGCGACATCGTCTCCTACTACGGTGGCGCCTCCCACGTTGCCATCTACATCGGCGACAACAAGGTCGTGCAGGCCTTGAACTCCAGTACCCCGGTCCAGGTCAACGACCTGAACTACATGCCGGTCAACAACGCCGTCCGCTTCTAGGACCGCACCATCGCGCGCCAAGGCGCGCCACTTTCCGCAGCCCCGTGCACGACCCTGCCGACACGGCCGGGCCCGACCACGGGGCTGCGTCGCGTATGAATTACGGATCCATAACGAAGTTGTGGCATTATATGCGCATTACACCTGATCATGGGAAGAGGATCAACGACAGTGACTAGCCACCGTCTTCGGGCAACCACCACGGCCGCCAACGCGGCCACCCCGGCACCCTCCAGTCGCACCGCCCGCGCCGTCGCCGGGCTCGGAATCACCGCCGCCCTGGCCCTCGGGACCGTCGGCACCGTCGGTTTCGCCGCCGGTGACCCGGACGATGCAGCATCCTCTGCCGGAGAGGTCGACACCTCCCCGCTCCCCACCGACGCAGATGGTCTGCTCGAGCGCCTCGAAGAGGTCTCCCGCCAGGCCCAGGTCACCAGCGACGAGGTCGAGGAGAACCGCGCCGAGATCGAGGACGCACGCGGCCGGCTCGACGCCACCAACCGCACCTCCGAGCGACTCACCGCAGAGGTCGACCGTGCCCGCGCCGCCGTCGAGGACTCCCGCACCCCGGTCACCGAGCTGTCCCAGTCCCTCTACCGCGGTGCCGTCATCGACCCGGTCACCGCGGTCGCCGGTGCGTCCAACCCACAGGACGCCATCGACCGTCGGGCCTTCGCCAGTGCGCTCAACGCCGACCGCTCCGGCAAGCTCGCCGATCTGCAGGACAGTCTGCGCGAGGCCGACGAGCAGGAGAGCCGGGCGCAGCGCGCCAAGGCCTCCGCCGACTTCCAGCTCAGCGTGCTGCAATCCCAGGAGCGTGAGCTTGAGGAGCGCACCGATGCCCTGGAGGAGCTCAAGACCCAGATCGCCACGGCCGTCGACGGCCTCAGCCCGGAGGAGAAGCGTCGCTGGGCAGACCGGAATGGCCCGATCGACGTCGACGTCAAGGAGTTCCTGGGTGAGCTCACCGATGCCTCCGGCGTGGTCGGCGCGGCGATGTCCAAGCTCGGTTCCCCGTACTCCTGGGGTGCCACCGGGCCGGATTCCTTCGACTGCTCCGGGCTGATGCTCTGGGCCTACCAGCAGAGCGGCAAGTCGATCCCGCGTACCTCCTCCGCACAGATCGCCGGCGGCACCTCGGTGTCGCGCGGGGACCTGCAGCCCGGCGACATCGTCGGCTTCTACCCGGGGGTGACCCACGTCGGCATGTACATCGGCGACGGTCAGATCGTCCACGCCTCGGACTACGGCATCCCGGTCCAGGTCGTCAGCGTGGACAGCATGCCTTTCGCCGGCGCGGCGCGGTACTAACCAGCCATGCCCGGCAGTAGCAGCAGGGTCCTCCTGGTCACCAATGACTTCCCGCCGACCGTCGGCGGAATCCAGAGCTACCTGCGCGACTACTGCGCCGAACTCGAACGGCGCAGCCCCGGCGCCCTCACCGTCTTCGCCTCCACACAGGACCCTGCCGCCGCCGAGGAGTACGACGCCTCACTTCCGTACGAGGTCGTCCGGTGGCCACGTCGGATCATGCTGCCCACTCCGGCGACGGCCCGTCGGATGGCACAGCTGATCACCGAACGAGACATCGACACCGTCTGGTTCGGTTCCTCGACCCCCATGGCCCTGATGGGTGCGGCGGCCCGCCGTGCCGGGGCCAGCCGCGTGGTGGCATCCACCCACGGCCACGAGGTCGGGTGGTCGATGGTGCCCGGTGGACGTTCCGTCCTGCGCGCCATCGGACGCCGGACGGACTGCCTGACCTATGTCTCGCGCTACGCCCGCAACCGGTTCCGCGACTGTTTCGGCCCAGACGTCGCCTGGGAACCCATGCCTGGCGGAGTCGACTCCACCGTCTTCCGCCCCGATCCGCAGGGCCGGGCGATGATCCGTGCGCGACACGGCATCGACGACCGGAAGGTCATCGTGTGCGTCTCCCGCGTCGTCGCCCGTAAGGGCCAGGACACCCTGGTGGGGTCCCTGCCGCGGATCCTGCACGAGGTGCCGGACGCCCACCTGCTCATCGTCGGCCCCGGCGACTACGCCGAGTCACTGCGCAACCGGGCCAACGCCCTGGGCGTGGCGGAACATGTCACTTTCACCGGACCGGTCGACTACGACGAGCTGGTCGCGCACTATTGCGCCGGTGACGTTTTCGCCATGCCGGTGCGCACCCAGGGCGGCGGTTTCAGCGTCGAGGGACTGGGCATCGTATTCTTGGAGTCCCAGGCCTGTGGCGTCCCGACGATCGCCGGCGACGGGGGAGGGGCACCGGAGACCGTCCAGGACGGGGTGACCGGCGACGTCGTCGACGGCACCGATGTCGCGGCCGTGGCGTCCTGCGTTGCCGCACTGCTCACAGACGCCGAGCGGGCCGCCAGCTATGCCGAGCGCGGACGGGCCTACGTCCAGGACGCCTGGAACTGGAATGTTCTGGGCCGGGAGCTGTCCGTGGTGCTCGACGGCAACGGTACGTACCCCGGGCGACACAGTTGGAACTGGCGCGCGTGACCGATACGCTAGGACGAATGTCCGCCCCCGCATCCCTGACCATCGGCATAGACATCGGTGGCACCAATCTCCGGGCCGCCGTCGTTACCCCGCAGGGCCAGGTCCTGGACGTCGAGCAGCTACCGACCCCGAGTTCGGTCGCTGCACTGGAGAAGGCCATCACCCTGGTGGTGTCGGCACTGCGCCAGCGCCACGGGGTGAGCGCGGTGGGACTCGCGGTCGCCGGTTTCATCACCGCCGAGCAGGACCGGGTTCGTTTCGCTCCGCACCTGCCGTGGCGCGACAGTGACGTCCGCAACCGGTTGTCCTCGATGCTGGGGCTGCCGGTCGTCCTGGAGCATGACGCGAATGCCGCAGCGTGGGGCGAGAACATCCTCGGACCAGGTCAGGACGCATCGACGTGGGTACTGTTTGCCGTCGGTACCGGCATCGGTGGCGCACTGGTGCAGGACGGGCAGATCTACCGCGGCGCCTACGGGACCGCCCCGGAATTCGGCCACCTCACCGTGGTTCCCGGTGGACGTGCCTGCCCGTGCGGCAAACGCGGTTGCCTGGAGCGGTACTGCTCCGGCAGCGGCCTGGAACTGACCGCCCTGGAGTTCATCGCCACCGGTCGGCACCCGGAGAGTCTGCTGTCGCAGCTCTTCCACTCCCGTCCGGAGGAGATCACCGGGCGCAGCATCGTCGGACTGGCCCGCGACGGTGACCTCCTGGCCGCCGAGGTCATCGAGGATTTCGCCCGTTGGCTGGGCCGCGGGCTGTCGGTGGTGCAGGACATCCTGGACCCGGAGCTGATCGTCCTGGGCGGCGGTGTCGCCGCCGATGCCGACCTCTACCTTCCCACTGCGCGCGAGGAGATGGGTTCCTCGGTCGTCGGTGCCGGATTCCGTCCGGTCGCCCGCGTGGAACCCGCCAGTCTGGGCTCCGAGGCGGGTATGATCGGTGCGGCGCTTCTAGCGGGGAACCCCGCAGTCATTTCGCGAAAGGGATAGCAAACGTGCAGAACCGCACTTACTGGTGGTTGAAGAACGTCGTCATCGGGCCGTGGCTGTGGCTCATCAACCGACCGTTCGCCCGGGGCCTGGAGAACATTCCCGCCGAGGGGCCGGTCGTGATGGCCTCCAACCACCTGGCTGTCATGGACTCGCTCTACTTCCCGCTGCTGTCGAAGCGGCAGCTGACCTTCCTGGCGAAGAAGGAGTACTTCACCACGCCGGGCTTCGCCGGTGGCATCCAGAAATGGTTCTTCTCCTCGGTCGGCCAGGTGCCGATCGACCGCGGTGACAAGGATTCACAGGACGCCGCCCTGAACACCGCCCTGAAGGTGCTGGACAAGGGCGACCCGCTGGGCATGTACCCGGAGGGCACCCGGTCACCGGACGGACGGCTCTACCGCGGTAAGACCGGTATGGCACGTATCGCGCTGGCCTCCGGCGCCCCGGTCTACCCGGTGGCGATGATCGACACCGAGAAGGCCAATATCGCCGGCTCCTGGCTGCTGCGTCCCTACCGCGTCGGTGTGGTCGTCGGTGACCGCATCGACCCGGCGGACTTCGCCGATGCCGGTGACGAGTACGAGCAGGCCCGCGCCCTGACCAACTACGTGATGGAGCGTATCGCCGAGCTCTCCGGCCAGGAGTACGTGGAGGAGCACTACGCCGCGGACATCAAGAAGGCCCTGGAGGCGGGGGAGGGCTACCCGGAGGGCACCGAACCGGGCACCGGCCGCTCACTCGCACCGAAGCCGAAGCCACGTTTCCTGCGCTTCCGGCTGTAGGACAGTTCCCACAGTCCCCACAGCAGCCACAGCACGCCGAGCAGCACGTACCCGGAGCCGGTCACCTGCATCCATCCCGACCACTCCAGCTCGGACAGTTCGTGGGCGGGGAAGAAGAGGTGCATAGGCACCAGGGAGACCACCACGGTGACCACCGCGAGCACGGCGGCGCCGCGACTGCGGTACACCGACCAGTGGTGCCAGGCGACCAGGAGCATCGGCAACACCCACACCCAGTGGTGTGCCCAGCTCACCGGTGAGAGCAGCAGGGCCAGCAAGGCATTGGTGCACACCGCCGCAGCGTGGGCCCCGTCAGCGACCTGGCGCACCATCACCAGCACCACCGCGACGAAGACGACGGCGAGCGCGATGTACCAGATCGTCGTGGCGTCGGGGTCGCCACTCATGCGTGCGACCATGCCACGGATCGACTGGTTCGCCGCATAGGACAGTCCACCGATCCGACCGGGGTCGGAGATGGTCTCGGTCCAGTACTGCGAGGACTGCGACGGCAGGACCAGCCATGCCAGGGCGGTGAACCCGATCCCCGAGACAACGCTCACCACGGCCTGCCGCCACTGACGGTTCACCAGGAAGAACAGGCCGAAGACCGCCGGGGTGAGTTTGATCGCCGCGGCCAGGCCGATGAGCATCCCCCGTGGCCAGTACGTCCTCGGCAACAGGAGGTCGGCGATGACCAGCAGCATCAGCAGGATGTTGACCTGCCCGTAGAGCAGGGTGTGGGTGACCGGCCACATCCAGATGACGAGCGGCAGCAGCAGGAGCCCGATCGTCCAGGCCTTCCGACGGTCGAGTCGGTCTCGTCCAGCTTCGGCGCTGACGGCGTCCAGCACGATCACGGTGACGAGCACCAGCGCCATCGCGCTGACGATCGCGAAGGGGATGTACCCGACCCAGCTGGGGACCAGGGCGATCGGCACGAAGAGCAGTGCCGAGAGCGGGGGATAGGTGAAGGGCAGGAAGATGCCGCCAGCGGGGAAGGAACCCTCGTACAGCGGCACGCTGTCGAGAACGGCCCGGCCGCCGGCCCGGTAGACGTCGAAGTCGATGTGGTAGGTGAAGGCGTCGTCGAGGAAACTGCGGGCTACGCCGATCGCGGCGACTGCGACGACGACGATCGAGAAGATGGTGACTTGTCCACGGGAGAGCCGGGGGGTGCGTTTGTCCACGTCTGATCAGACTACTCCGACACACCCGAATTGATCGGGTGGCGTTCCTGGGGCAACCTTGTCAGACGTGTCAGAACGTTCAGAGGGGTCTCGGGTGCAGCCGCCCGCGGTGAAAGCGCCGACCTTCACCGGCGGCGACCGCCTGCTGTGGGCTGACTGTGCCAAGGGCATGTCGATCATCGCGGTCTGCTACATGCACGTGGTCACCGGGGTGCCCGGGGCGAGCGAGACCGCCTGGAGCTGGTTGAACGACGTCATGGACCCGGTCCGGATGCCGATGTTCTTCCTGGTCTCCGGCCTGTTCGCCCACCGCGTCATCGAACGCACCCTCGGCGACCTCTGGTACCGCCGCCTCTGGTTCCTGCTGGTGCCCTACCTGGTGTTCACCCCCTTCGTCTCGGCGACCCGCCTGGTCATCGACGACAACTTCAGCGTTCCGACCCTGCTCCGGACCATCATCGTCGGTGATCCGGGCGTCTGGTTCCTGTACGTGCTGATGGTCTTCAACATCCTTGCCTGCCTCACCCGACGGTTACCACCGCTGGCCGCGGTGGCACTGTCGGTGATCCCGGCGTTCGTCGTCGCGCTCACCGGCATGGCCGGCTACAACGAGATCACCCACATCACCCAGTACCTGCCGGCCTTCTTCCTCGGCCTGCACTTCCGGGCGGTGTTCCTGCGACTGGCGACACTGGCGAAGGACGTGCGGGTGATCGTGGCCGTGGCCGCCCTGTACATCGGTTGGGAGTGGCTGCACGGCACCGTCGCCGACCATCTGGCGCTCGGCGGTTGGACGGCGTCCGATGACTCGGTGATGAGTCTGATGGACCTGGTGCGTACCGTCACCGCCGTACCGCTGGCCATCGTGGTGGCGGTCGGGATCTCGTGGATTCCCGGGATCCGACGGGTCTTCGCCGCCATCGGACGCAACACCCTGCCGATCTACGTCTCCCACCAGATCTTCCTCTACCTGGTCAACGTCCGACTGCTGCCGTGGCTGGCGCAGTATGACCCGGACACTTTCGGCGTCGTCATGGAACTTCATCAGCAGGTGGTGCTGGGGCTGCTGACCTGCGCGCTCAGCGGGTATGTCTTCTACCTACTGGGGAAGGTCCCGTTCATCCGGTGGATTCTCTACCCGCCGCCACTGCCCCGTCGGCCCCGTCGGCACCCGCGGGTGGAGACAGACTAGAATCAACTGCTGTGCGCTACTTCTACGACACCGAGTTCATTGAGGACGGCACCGTCATCGACCTGGTGTCGATCGGTGTCGTCGCCGAGGACGGCCGGGAGTTCTACGCCGTATCCACCGAGTTCGACGAACGTCAGGCCGGCGACTGGGTACGCCGCAACGTCCTGCCGCTGCTGCCGCCGCGGTCGGACAAGGCGTGGATGTCGCGGGCGGAGATCCGCCGTCGACTCTTCGACTTCCTGGTTCCCAACCACCGGGAGGGGGACTGGCTGCCGGCGGCGAAGCGTCCTGAACTGTGGGCGTGGGTCGGTGCCTACGACCATGTCGCCCTGGCCCAGTTGTGGGGTGACATGACCGAGCTCCCTGCCGAGCTGCCGCGGTTCACCCGGGAGCTCAAGCAACTGTGGGAATTCGCAGGCCGGCCGACCCTGCCGGAGATGACCGGGTCGGCCCATGACGCCCTGCAGGACGCCCGGTTCAACGTGGTCAAGTACCGGCTCTCCGTCCAGTCGATGGGTGCCCGACGCTGACGTGGGCGGTGGCCCTGCCGGACATACACCCTCCGGTTCACCATCCGGACGCGTCATCTCGTATGATGGCATCCATGGGTTGGACTATTGACGCACCACTTGACGAGCTCCCTGATCTGCCGCCGCTGCCCGGCGATCTCGAGGAGAAGTTCCAGGACGTTGTCGCGCGTGACGCGAAGCAGCAGCCGTCCTGGGACCAGGGGCACGCCGACCGCGTCCGCAAGATCCTCGAGTCCGTTCCGCCGATCGTGGTGGCCCCGGAGGTCCGGCGACTCAAGGAGCAGCTGCGGGACGTGGCTCTCGGCAGGGCTTTCCTGCTCCAGGGTGGTGACTGCGCCGAGACCTTCGAGACCAATACCGAGCCGCACATCCGTGGCAACATCAAGACGCTGCTGCAGATGGCCGTGGTGCTGACCTACGGTGCCTCCACCCCGGTGGTGAAGATGGCCCGGATCGCCGGCCAGTACGCCAAGCCGCGTTCGGCCGACCGCGACGGCAATGGCCTGCTGAACTACCGCGGCGACATCGTCAACGGCATCGAGGGCACCGAGGAGGGTCGTCGTCACGACCCCTCGCGCATGGTGCGCGCCTACGCCAACTCCGGCGCGGCGATGAACCTGGTGCGGGCACTGACCGGCTCGGGCACCGCCGACCTGGCGAAGCTGCACGAGTGGAACCGCGAGTTCGTCGCGAACTCCCGCGCCGGTGCCCGCTACGAGGCACTGGCCGGGGAGATCGAGCGTGGGCTGGAGTTCATGGCGGCCTGCGGAGTCAACGACTCCACCCTGCAGACCGCCGACATCTACTGCTCGCATGAGGCACTGCTCCGCGACTACGAGCGCGCGATGCTGCGGCTGGCGCACGACGAGGACGGCGACGACGCGCTCTACAACCTCTCCGCACACCAGCTGTGGATCGGGGAGCGCACCCGTGGCATGGAGGACTTCCACATTGCCTTCGCCGCCCTGATCGGCAACCCGGTCGGTGTGAAGATCGGCCCGACGACCACCCCGGAGGAGGCCGTCGCCTACGTCAAGAAGATCGACCCGAACAACGAGCCGGGCCGACTCACCCTGATCTCGCGCATGGGATACGACAAGATCCGGGAGGCTCTGCCCCCGATCGTCGAGGCCGTCGAGGCCACCGGCCACAAGGTCATCTGGCAGTGCGACCCGATGCACGGCAACACCTACACCAGCTCCAACGGCTACAAGACCCGCGATTTCGACCGCATCATCGACGAGGTCCAGGGCTTCTTCGAGGTGCACCGGGCCGCGGGTTCCCACCCCGGTGGCGTGCACATCGAGTTCACCGGTGAGGACGTCACCGAGGTCGTCGGCGGTGCCCAGGACATCACCGACCTGGACCTGCCGTCGCGCTACGCCACGGTGGTCGACCCGCGACTGAACACCCAGCAGGCACTGGAGCTCGCCTTCCTCGTTGCAGAGATGCTGCGCAAGTAAGCGGCGGCAGGCACCGTAGTAGGGGAGCGAAAGACCCCGGACCCGTGTCGGGTCCGGGGTCTTCGTTACGGGGGGTGCCTGAGTCGAGCCTAGATCGCGCGGAGGGTGACGGTGTCACCCTTTCCGGCACGACCGTTCGGACCGGGGGACTGGGTGATCACCCGGCCGTTGTCCCGCCCGTCGATCTCCACCTCGAGCCCGGCGTCCTCCAGGATGGAGCGGGCACTGTCGACCGAGCGTCCGATGACGAAGGGCACGCGCACCATTGTGGACTCGTGCAGCGTCACCGTCGTGGACTCGGCCGGATCGACCCGGGTGCCTGATGACGGCTCCTGGGCGGCGATGTCACCGGTGTCGACGGAGGTGTCGGAGGTGCCTTCACCGGTCTCCGGCGACATTCCCAGCTCATGGAGCGCCTCCGCGGCCTCCTCGGGGCTCATGCCCTCCAGGTCCGGCACGGTGATCGCATTCGACAGCACCAGGGTGACCGGCGACTTGCCCGGGATCTCCTTGCCCGCGTCGACGTCGGTGCCGATGGCATCACCGCCGTCGACGTCCTCGTCGAAGCGTTCGGTGACCTCACCGACGGTCAGTCCGGCGCGTTCGATGGCCCGGCGGGCCTGTTCCTCGGACATGCCGGCGACATCGGGAACTGTCACCGGGGCGGCACCCTTGCTGAGCTGGATGGTCACCTCAGTACCGGTGTCGACCTCCTCACCGGCCTCCGGGGAGAGCTCGGCGACGCCGCCGGTCTCCACGTCGTCGGAGTAGACCCGCTCGCCGACGGTCCAGGTCAGGGTCCTGTCCTCCAGTCGTTTCTGGTAGGACTCCAGGGTGTCCGCGTCACCGGGTTGTGGGACGGTCGGCCGTCCCTGCGAGACCAGGACGGCGACCTCGTCGCCGCGGGGGACGCGTTCCCCGGCACCGGGGTCGGTGCCGGCGACCTCGTCGACCTCCTCGTCATCGGAGTAGACCTGGGTGACGGTGGCGCTGAAGCCGGCGGCCTCGATAGCGGCCTGGGCTCCCGAGACATCCTGGCCGAGAACCTCCGGGATCTCACCGTAGCGTCCGGAGGTGACCCACCAGCCGGCGATCGCCACCGCGGCGATCAACGCGATGAGCAGCACGCCCCAGATCACGTTCGCGACCGGGCCGCGGTTGGTCAGGGTAGGACGCTTCGTCGGGCGCGGTGCCGGTGATCTGGACGCGGCGGCCGCTACGGGGGCTGCGCTGTGGTCGGCGTCGTCGTGGTACCCCGGTTCCGGTTCGGGTTCCGGGTGGTCACGCTGGTCCGGAATGGGGGTGGGGACCGGTGGCACCAGGTTGGTTTCGGCCGTGTGCTGCTCCGGCTGTTCCGGCTGCTGGGGGAACATGCTGGTGGCCATGGTGTCGTCGTCCCAGCTGAGCCGGTCGCTGACGACCGACCCGGCCAACGCCCGACGCACCGCGGTGTTCGTGGGGGCGGGAACCCGGAAATCTGGCAGGCCGAGCTGCGTCTTCGTCTCCTCCACGGCGACGAGGAACTCCCCGCCGTCGGCGAAGCGCTCCTCCGGGTTGCGCCGGGTGGCTCGCAGCACCAGTTCGTCGATCTCGGCGGGCACCCCGGCAATCAGGGAGGACGGTGGTGGCACATCCCGCTCCAGGCGCATTACCGCGGTCTCGTCGGGGTTCGCCCCGGTGAACGGGGTGCGCCCGGTCAGCAGCTCGAACAGCAGGATACCGGCGGAGTACACGTCGCCGGCCGGGCCGACCTGCTGTCCGCGCACCTGCTCGGGCGCCAGGTAGGCGGCGGTACCGATGACCGGGGCGCCGGCGGCGACGTCCCGGTGGGCGGCGCGAACCAGGCCGAAGTCAGCGAGTTTGACCTGGTGGTCATCGCGGATCAGCACATTGTCGGGCTTGACGTCACGGTGCACCATGCCGGCCTCGTGCGCAAGGTCGAGTGCCTCGAGCACCGGGCCCATCACCGCACACGCGGCGTGTGGCGGCATGGGACCGCGTTCCCGCAGCAGTTCCCGCAGCGTCCCACCGGGAACCAGTTCCATGATGAGGAAGACGTGGTCGCCCTCGTCGGTGTGGTCCACGCCCTGGTCGAAGACATTCACCAGGCACGGGTGGTTCAGTCGGGCCACTGCGCGGGCCTCACGTTCGAAACGGGCCCGGAATGCCGGTTCCGCGGCATATTCCGGATCCATCACCTTCGCGGCGAGGTCACGGTCCAGCCGGGTGTCCACGCAGTGGTAGACCACCGACATGCCACCGTGGGCGATGGTTTCGCCGATACGGTAACGGTTGTCCAGCAGGTCTCCTGCGCGCAGTGATTCCACGGTGATCGCCTACGCCTCCCTCTCACCTCGTGTCCTACAGGTCTAAAGGGGAAGTATACGTCGGCGGGTCGACAGCAACGGTTAAGGTGGGGAGCGTGAGCACGAATGAGAACACATCCCAGTCCGACAGCGAGCAGCACGAGCAGCAGAACCTGCCCGGCCACCTGGAGCAGGAACCCCTGCTGACCGTCCCCGATGTCGCCGACCTGCTCGGGGTCATCGTCACCCGCGTGATGGACGACCTGAACCAGCACCGGCTGATCGCTGTGCAGGTCGACGGTGTCCGGCGTATCCCGGCCCGATTCTTCACCGACCAGGGCGAGATCAACCGCTTCGTCCCCGGACTGATCGCCCTGTTGTCCGACGGTGGCTACTCCGACGAGGAGATCCTGGACTTCCTCTTCACCGAGGACGAGTCACTGCCGGGCCGTCCGGTCGACGCGCTCCACGGACACCTCGCCCGTGAGGTCATGCGCCGTGCGCAGGCGATGGCCATCATCTAGCAGGCAGGCACGCGCAGCCCACCACATCAGGGCACCGCACACGGCGATCCAGATGATGTCGTAGAGGCGGTTACCGCCGCCGGAGTCGAACATCAGGCACATGGTCATCGACAGCCAGGCCACGGCGAACAGTGCCCGCCGGTCCCGCAGCCACACCCCGACCAGGGCCAGTGGCGCCAGGTAGTACCAGGGCAGCACCACGGCGTTGAAGACGCAGGTGACCATGTAGGCCGCCGTCGCCCCGACCAGGGCGTCGCGGGTGCCGCGCCGCCATATCACCCAACACGCCACCAGCCCGAGCAGCATGAGCACCGTGCTGATGGGACGGACCACCTCGAGGATGTCGTTGAAGTAGATGTCCTCGTTGACCAGTCCGATCGGACGCGCCAGCAGCCCGGCGATCAGTGACGGCAAGGCCAGCGGGTTGATCACCTTGGAGTTGCCGCTGATCTCGGCCACCCAGCCCCAGGTCTGACCGCTGGCCCAGGTGATCAGCGCCAGAACCCCGCCGGTGGCAGCCACCGAGGCCACCCCGCCGGCAAGCAGGACACCGAAGCGTCTGCCAGTGAAGACGCGTAGATCGCCGAGCACCTGCCGGAGACTGCGACGGGGGCCGTCGGCACCGGGGAGGGACCCCGCCGCCCGGGCGACGAAGATCCACACCAGGAAGGGCAGGGCGAACAATGCGGTGGCCTTCAGCGCGACGGCCACCGCGATCAACGCCGACCCGGCGAGTAGTCCCTGCCACGGTGCCAGCCGCATTCCCAGCACCAGGGCGGCGACCACCAGCGGTATCATCAGCACCTCGCTGTGCATGCCGCCGATGAAGTGGATGACCGCCAGTGGGTTGACCACCCCGATCCATACCGCGATCTCGGCGGTGCGTTCCGAGGACGTCAGGGCACGGGCCAGGGCGCGGACGGCGAAGACCAGGGCGATCAGCCCGGCAATGGAGATAAGCTTGTAGGCCAGTACACCGAGGGTGACGTTCTCCCCGGTGACCCGCACAATGCCCTCGCCGAGCCACAGATGCAGTGGACCGTAGGGGGTGGTGGTGTTGCGCCAGTCCGCACTGACCTCGAAGAACATCCGGCCCGGACTGGCGGAGGCCCCGACTTCGTAGGCGTTGTGCCCGTCGCGGGCCAGTGTGCCCTGCATCAGGTAGGAGTACACGTCCCGGCTCATCATCGGCCCGGCCACCACCAGTGGGGCGACCCAGGCCACCACCGGCCAGGCGCCGATCGGCTCACCCAGTCGCACCAGCCGGCCACCGAGAATGATCCAGGAGGCGATGAGCAGCAGGATCGCCACCCACATGATCGCGATCACGATGCCGTAGAGGTGGCCGAACCCGACGTTCGACCAGCCGATCTCCTGCAGCAGTCCGCCCCGGTAGCGGGTCGCGCCGACGGCGTGGGAGCACAGTGCCATCAGCAGTGCTCCCGCCAACCCCAGCAGGATCGCGGTGCGGCGGGGGATGTCCCGGAGACGGGCTCCCAGGCGGTTCAACACGGTGGTGATCAGCTCCTGCGCTCAGTAAGCCAGTAGGAGACGTCGACGAGCTCCTCGGTGATCGTCTCGCCCAACCCGGCGCCGTGCAGCCGGGAGACGGCACGGTCGGTCAGCGTCCGGATCTGATCGACGGACTCCTGTGCCGCCCCGGAATCCACGATGATCTGTCGCAGCGTGTCCACCTCGGCCTCAGTGGTCACCGTGCCCACCCCGGCCCGCAGCGTCGCCGCGGCATCCGGGTCGGCGGCATCGGCCAGTCGCAGTGCGTTGAGCAGCAGGTGTGTTCGCTTGCCGGAGCGCAGATCATCGCCGGAGGCTTTACCGGTTACCTCAGGCTCGCCGAAGACCCCGAGGTGGTCGTCCTGTAGCTGGAAGGCGATGCCGATGTCGCGTCCTACTTCGCGAAGAAGGGTGACGGTGGACGCGTCACCGCCGGCGAGGGCTGCCCCGAGATGCAGCGGACGTTCCACGGTGTAGGCGGCGGTCTTGTAGGTGTTCACCTTGTAGGGGCCCGCTGGATCCTCCGACCCGCTGGCCTCCAGGGAGATGTCGAGCATCTGGCCGGCGACCACCTCGGTGCGCATCTGCCGCCACGGCTCCCTGGCACGGGCCAGGGAGGACGCCGACACCCCCGAGTCAGCGAGCATGTCATCGGCCCAGGCGAACGCCAGGTCGCCGACGAGGATCGCCTGGTTCACCCCGTAGTCTTCCGCCGACCCGTGCCAACCGTCCGAGCGGTGGCGGGCCTCGAAGGCCCGGTGCACGGTCGGACGGCCACGCCGGGTGTCGGAATGGTCGATGATGTCGTCGTGCACCAGGGCGCAGGCCTGGATGAACTCCAGGGAACTGATCGCGTCCAGGACCTGGACGGCCCCGTCCCCTGTGCCCCCGGTCGCCTGGGCGCCGGACTCCAGTACCGCCCGGACCCCTGCCCAGGCGAAGAGGGGACGGACCCTCTTGCCGCCCTGCATGAACCCGGCCAGGTCGGCGATGCCGTGTGCCACCACCGGATCGATACCGTCGTAGTCGGCAGCCTGCCGGGTCAGGAACGCCGTGAGCCGGGTATCGACGGCACCGGGAACCTCGGTCAGCGGACTGTCGAAGGACCAGGTCGGCGGCAGGGGGGAGTCGGCCATGAAGCACGTGCCTTTCATGTCGGCGGTGGGGGGTCGGTACCTCGCGGTATCCCTCCATAGTAGGGGGTCGTGTGTTGTCCGACGGGCAGGTGCTCAGCGGTGGCGGGGCATTCCCCTAGGATTGGGTGCCATGGCCACTGAAGACTACTGGAGCTCGCACCGAGACACCCCGCAGCCTGCCGCGCCGAGCATGCAGGTCGCGGTGGCGGACACCCTGACATTCGGGACGCCCGGGCGCGTGCCGTTCTCCGTCGAGTTCATGCCCCCACGCGACGACGACGCCGAGGCACGGCTGTGGTCGGCGGCGGAGGCATTCCACGACCTGGGTGCCAGCTTCGTCTCGGTGACGTACGGGGCCGGCGGGTCCAGCCGGGAGCGTACCGAACGTGTCGCCGCCCGCCTGGCGGTCAAGCCGTTGACCACGCTGCTCCACCTCACCCTGGTGGACCACACCGAGGAGGAGCTCCGTGGAATCCTGCGTGAGTTCGCCGCACTGGGGCTGACGAACCTGCTGGCCCTGCGTGGCGATCCTCCGGGCGACCCGATGGGCGACTGGAGCCCGGTCGAGGGAGGCCTGAACTACGCCGTTGACCTCATCGAACTGGCGCGCTCCATGCCGGAATGCGCCGATTTCGATTACGGCGTGGCCTCCTTCCCGGAGGGTCACTACCGGGCACCGGACCTGGAGGCGGACACGCGCTACACCCTGGATAAGCTGCGCGCCGGGGCGAGTTACTCGATCACCCAGATGTTCTTCGACGTCGACCACTACCTCCGACTTCGTGACCGGCTCGCCGAGGCGGATCCGGAGCACGGTGCGAAACCGGTCATTCCCGGGCTGATGCCGATCACGTCGTTGCGGTCGGTGCGCCGTCAGCTGGAGCTGTCGGGGGCGTCGCTGCCGTCGAACCTGCAGGAGCTGTTCACCAGGGTGGCGGACGGTGACGAGAAGAAGAATGCGTCGGCCATCCGTGAGGTCGGTATCGAGGTGACCACGGCGATGGCCGAGCGGCTCATCGCCGAAGGCGCACCGGACCTGCACTTCATGACCATGAACAACGTTCGTGCGACCCAGGAGGTGCTGCACAACCTGGGGATGGCTCCGGCATGGGGGCCGGAGTTCGGTCACGACATGGTGCGCTAGTCGGGGTGCAACGGGTCGGGGCACCTCAACTGCGGTCCAAGGCCAGCACCCCGAAGGGGCGGGGGTCGGTCCCGAACCGGAAGTTCCGCAGGACGTCGTGGAAGCCGGTCGCCCGGTAGAGCGTCCACGCGGCATTGTCCTCGTCGGGGACCTCGGGGGTCGACAACAGGGCCTGGCTGCTGGACAGCTGGTCCAGCAGGCAGACCAGGAGACGGCGTCCCACCCCGTGTCTCTGGTGTCCGGGACGCACGTGGACCTCGGAGACTTCGTCGTAGTTGCTCAGGGTGCGGGAGGCGTCGTCGGGAGAGAGGCCACTGCTCCGGAGACCGCGGTGGACCTCCCGGTACCACCAGGTCGTGTCGTCGCCGGGGTATCCGAAGGCGACACCGAGGGCGGTCTGGGACCGGTCGGACGGGTTGGCGGTGGTGCCGGCGGGGTGTTCCAGGGCCACGGCGCAGGCGAAACCGGGGCGCTGGGAGCAGCTGGTCCACAGCATGCGCCGCTGGAGATGGGCGCTGCGCGGGTAGTCCATGGCATCCAGGTGGATGTCGACGAGCTCGTCCACCCGCGTCCGGAAGTCGGTTGCGGAGAGGACGAGCACGGAGATGGTGAGTTCGTCGGGCACGTGTCCATCCTGCCAAACGACTGGTGCATGAGGAAGCATGCGCCAGTATCTAGAACATGTGTTCGACATAGTGGATTGGGGGATTCTCCTGTCTGGCGGGGGTCGTATCGTCTCCGGTATCCGAGAAAAGGAGCAGACCATGAACGACACGAACACTGGGGCAGGAACCGGTGCTGCGGGCATCGGTGTCGGGGTGTCGTCGGCACGGGTGGCCAGGCTGACGCGGGCGCATCGGGGAGGGGCGGCGCTGCCGGAGACTTTCGTGATCGAGGCTGAGCGACTGCTGGAGCGTAGTCGCTGGGAGCCGGAGCTCGACGGGGAGCTGACCTGGGCATACCGTGGTGCGCTGCGAGCGGCCGGTGCGATCATCCAACACGCGCGCAAGAAGCGTCGCCGACTGCCGGCCGGTAGTGCGTGGTCGCGGGTGCGGGTGCTCTCCGATGAGTTTGGTGACTGGTGCGATGTCTTCGAGCGTCATGCCCGCTTCGTCGCCCGGGTTGAGATGGGTCTCGAGGCCGGGCTCACCCGGGAGGTGGTGACCGAGGTTTACCAGGATGCCTGCGAGTTTCTCGATGAGGTGCGCGGGGCGGTCGGATACCTCCCGGAGGTGGCATGAGGTAGTGCGTAACGCACTGGGGTAGGCTTGTGGGCAGTACGGGAACTTTTTCGCGAGACTGTGCGTTGACACTGATGACACACCTTGACGGATGAGCCGTCAACTTCAGACACCCGATATTTCAGGGGAGGACGACCGTGGCCCTTTCAGAACAGGAACGGCGCATGCTGCAGGAGATCGAGCAGGCGCTGATCGCCGAGGACCCGAGCCTTGCCAAGCAGGCCTCGGGCTCCGCCGGCGGCCAGGGGGGTGGAGGGGTGACCGTGGGAATCCGTTCCGTGGCTGTCCTGTTGCTCGGCCTGTGCGTCCTCATTGCCGGAATCGCACTGTCGCAGAACAGCCTCTGGTTTGTCGCGATGGCCGCCGTCGGCTTCTTCATCATGTTCGGCGGGGGACTGCTGGCGTTCCGCTCCGGTTCGTCCACGTCGTCCTCCTCGCGGAAGAACTCCACCGAGTCCGGGCGCAAGGATGGCGGCGACGGGGGCGTGGCTGACCGGATGGAAGACAGTTTCCGGAAGCGCTTCGAGTGAGCCTCCCTCACTGACTGACTCATCGTCACTCCCCACAGCGGGCCACGGGTACATCCCGTGGCCCGCTGTTTGCGTGTGCGGGCCATGGTCGTCCCGCATCTCCCACTTTGCCCCACTGGCGATTCGGTCTCCTGGTGGGGACTCTGGGCATGTGCTGTGGAGAAAGCATGATGACCTGGGGCGGGATGGTGATGTAGCGGTCGGGTGACACTGGGAGCGTGTGGGGGATTGGGCCTCTTATGGGGCTCCCGGGGTTCTGGGAGGAGATTCTTCCCCACTTTCTCCCCACCGTGCCCCACCGGAATATCGTCAACTATTACTGCAGTTCATGACCGTTTTTATCGATGTCGGATCAGTGAGTCGCGGGAAAGAACTTTGATTTCCTGGGCCTGGTGGGTAGTCAGGTGGAGGATAGTGGGGTACTGTGGGGCACACTGGGTCGATATGGGGCCCAGGGGATAACTTCACAGAGACTGCACACGGCAACACAGACACCTGACGAGGACCGGGCAGCCGGGGAAGGGAGCCGACATGTTCTTCGGTACCTTCACCCCGAAACTCGACGACAAGGGTCGGCTGACCCTGCCGGCGAAGTTCCGGGACCAGCTGGGCGAGGGACTCGTCGTCGTCAACGGCCAGGACCACAGCCTTGCCGTCCACACCCGGGCAGAGTTCCAGGTGCGGGCAGCGAAGGCCGCGGCCGCCTCACGGTCCAACCCCCGAGCCCGTGCTTATGTCCGCAATCTCGCGGCGAGCGCGGACGAGCAGGAGCTGGACAAGCAGGGCCGGATCACCCTCTCGGCCGCCCACCGTGACTACGCCGGACTCGACAAGGAGTGCGTGGTCATCGGATCGGTGGACTTCATCGAGATCTGGGATGCGGCCGCCTGGCGGCGCTACCTCGACGACCACGAAGGTGACTTCGCCGACGGTGACGACGATTCCCTCGCCGGAATCCTCTGACGCCACCCCCGACACTGTCCCGACAATGACTGTGTCGCCGTGTGCCACCCGCGACGCCGGTGGGACTGTGTGCCGGCCCTCATCTGCGCGGACGACCGGAATTTGATGTACTTCCCCGACATCAAACCCGACCCGTGCAGGTGAGGCCCCGTTCACAGTCCCGATCGGCGTCGAGGTTCATCCCCGAACTGCAGGACCCCACCATCGAGCCCGAAAGGACGACCGACATGACCGACCGGATCTCCGGCCAGCACGGACATGTCCCGGTGATGCGCGACCGGATGGTCGACCTCGTCAGCATCGGTGTCACCGCCGAGGAGGCGCCGTCCACCCCGGTCATCGTCGACGGCACCCTCGGTGCCGGCGGCCACACCGAGGTCTTCCTCGAGTCCTTCCCCCAGGCTGTCGTCGTCGGTCTCGACCGCGACCCGTCCGCCATCGCCCAGTCAGAACAGCGACTCGCCCGCTTCGGCGACCGCTTCGTGTCCTACCAGACCCGTTTCGACGGTCTCGGCGCCGCCATCGACGACCTTGTCGACCAGGGGCGCATACCCGACACCGCACGCAGCGAGGGTATCTCCGGCTACCTCTTCGACCTGGGCGTGTCGTCGATGCAGCTCGACCAGGCGCAGCGTGGCTTCGCCTACTCGCAGGACTCCCCGCTGGACATGCGCATGGACCCGGAACTGCCGGTCACTGCTGCTGACATCCTGAACACCTACTCCCACGGTGACCTCGCCAGGATCCTGAAGACCTACGGTGACGAGCGCTTCGCCGGGAAGATCGCCTCGGCGGTCCTTCGCGAGCGTGAAGTGGAACCCTTCACTACCTCGGCCCGGCTCGTCGAACTGTTGTACCGGAGCATCCCGGCCGCCACCAGGCGCACCGGTGGCCACCCGGCGAAACGAACCTTCCAGGCACTGCGGGTCGAGGTCAACGCCGAGCTGGACTCCCTGGCAGCGGTCATCCCCGAGGCGACGGGACGCCTGCACCTCGGTGGTGTGGCGGTCTTCATGAGCTACCAGTCCCTGGAGGACCGGATCGTCAAGAAGGCCCTGGCTGACCTGACCGCCGACCACACCCCACCGGGACTGCCCATGGCGCTTCCGGAGTACGCGCCCCGGTTCGACCTGGTCACCCGCGGTGCCGAGAAGGCCACCGAGGTGGAGATCGAACAGAACCCCCGGGCTGCACCGGTCAGGGTCAGGGCAATTCGCCGGATCGTCTCAGACAGCGCCCCACACACCGCCCCACACAGCACCACCGCCAACCACGACCGACCGACAGAGCAAGGGAAGAGATGAGCACCACCACAGCCACACCGTCCCGCCAGCGACGTAGCACCGCCCAGCCGGAGCGACGGTCATCCCGGTCCACCGACACCGTCGCTACGACCACCACCCGTCGCCGGGCGCACAGCAGCCCGGTACGCCGTCGGGGTTCACAGCAGCAGCTCACCGTCCGCGGACGGCGGGTGGCGGTCCGCGAGCCGCGCAACCGCACCATGATGTGGACCGTGGTCCTGATGCTGGCGCTGCTCGTCGCCGGCACGGCCCTTGCCATGTACCTCTCCGGTCGCAGCACCGAACAGTCTTTCCAGCTGAACCAGGCCCAGGCGACCTCGGATACGCTGTCCCACGAGATCGAGTCACTGAACCGCGATGTCGAGGACGTCTCGTCCACCCAGCACATTGCCGCTGAGGCAGCCCGCCTGGGCATGGAGGTCCCCGGTCAGACCGGTGTGCTGAACGTCGAGAACGGTACCGTCGATGAAGCTCGTCCGGCGGATAACTCCGGCAACCGGCCCCTGACCGACATCGACGGTGACGTCCGTACCGTGGGGCCGTCCAGCAACACGGAGGCCACCAGCGGCGAGGGCGAGCGTAGCTCCGAGGAGGACATGGCGGCCGCTGATGCCGCTGCCGCCGCAGCCGCGGATGCCTCGCCCCGCCAGTCGGGGGACCTGCCCTACACCCCCTGATCCGACACGCGTGATCCCAATGACCCGGGTTGGCGGTTCGTCCGGAGACAATGGACGGCGAACTGACACCTGTAGACGACGGACATGAAAGAACGGAGGCCACGTGGGTCTGGACGAGGATCGGGCACGGCGGCGCAGCGGGGGGAGCCGCCGTGCGCCTGTGCTCGGGAACTCCTGGAACACGATGGACAGCGGGGTACGGCTGTTTACCCGACGAGGCCGCATCATCCTGGTCATCGTCGCACTCCTGGTCATCTCCCTGGTCCTGCGACTGGCCTGGGTACAGATGGTCAAGGGGCCCGAGTTGGCCTCGATGGCCAGCATGCAGCGGACCTCGGTGATCACCGAACCGGCCCACCGCGGTACCATCGTCGACCGCAACGGTTCCCAGCTGGCCTACACCATGGAGGCCCGTTCGCTGTCGGTGCTGCCGAACCGGCTGATGGACTGGATGGAGGAGCGGCACAACCTCAACCCGTCGGAGGTCTCCCCACCCGAGGAACGACTCGAGGAGATCATCACCGGGCTACCCGTCATGCTCGAGGAGCTGCACAGCGACAACGACACCACCATCGAGGTCGAGGAGGACGACCTCCGGGAGAAGCTGACCTCCGACTCCACCTACGAGGTGCTGGTGCGCGACGTCGACCCGGATGTTGCCGAGGAGATCTCCTCGGAGTACCCGGAGATCACCGCAGAGCGGCAGGACATCCGTCAGTACCCCAATGGTGCAGTTGCCCAGAACATCATCGGTAAGACCAGCCGCGACGGCGAAGGCCAGTTCGGCCTGGAGCTTTCCCAGGATTCTAAACTGCAGGGCACCAACGGGTCACGGACCGTCGACATCGGACAGAACGGCATGGTCATTCCCGGCTCCACCCGCGACCGGCACCCGTCGGTCGACGGGGACAGCTACGAACTGACCGTGGACCTGGAGGCGCAGACCTACATCCAGGAACTCCTCCAGGACGGCAAGGACAAGTCCGGTGCCGAGTCGGCCTCCGCCGTGGTCCTCGATGCAGAGACCGGCGAGGTCATCTCCATGGCGACCTCCGACACCATCAACCCGCGAGGCAACATCGAGGAGCAGCTCGACGACGGCAAGGTCTTCGGTAACCGGGTCGTGCAGGACGTCTTCGAACCGGGCTCGGTGGCGAAGATCATCACCGCCGCCGCCGCAATCGAGGACGGGAAGACCACCCCGGACGAGGTGCTGCAGGTGCCCGGCTCCATCGAGATGTCCGGTGTCACCGTCAAGGACGCCTGGGACCACGGTGTGGTGCCGTACACCACCACCGGCATCTTCGGTAAGTCCTCCAACGTCGGCACCCTGATGCTCGCCGACCGGGTCGGGGAGGATTCCTTCTACGACTACGTCAAGAAGTTCGGCATCGGCGAGGCCACCGACCTGGGACTGCCGAGTGAGACCAGTGGTTACGTGCCCGATCTGTCGCAGTGGTCCGGTGGTACCTTCGCCAACCTGCCGATCGGTCAGGGCATGTCGATGAGCCTGCTGCAGATGGCGAGCATCTACCAGGCCATTGCCAATGACGGCGTTCGGGTCACCCCGAGCATCATCCGCTCGGTCACCGACGCCGGCGGCACCGAGATCCCGCAGGACGAGCCGGAGTCCACCGAGGTGGTCTCCCCGGACACCGCCCGCGCGGTGCTGGACATGTTCCGGGCGGTCAACCAGTCCGACCCCACCGGTGTGCAGCAGGGAACCGCCCCCACCGCCGCCATCGAGGGCTACCAGACCAGTGGCAAGACCGGTACCGCCCAGAAGATCGACCCGGAGACCCGCGCGTACTCCAATTCCGACTACTGGATCACCTACGCCGGGGTCGCCCCGGCCGACGACCCCCGGTTCGTGGTCGGTATCATGCTGGATGACCCCGAGCGGGGTACCGACGGCGGGGGCGGCCAATCTGCGGCACCTCTGTTCCGCGACATTTCCTCGTGGCTTCTCGACCACTACAACGTGCCGCTGTCCCCGGACGCGGCGCCCCGACTGATCCTGGAGGCGCAGTGATGTCACAGAAGTCCACGACCCCGCCGACCCCGCCGACACTGTCCACGCTGGCCGCCCTCACCGGAGGCCGGATCGTCGCAGGCGGTGCCGGGAACGCAGCGGCCCTGTCCGTCACCTCAGCATCCATCGACGCCCGCTCCGTCGAGGCCGGCGGCATGTTCATGGCCGTTCCGGGCACCCGTGCCCACGGTGCGACCTACGCCGACCAGTCGGCGGGGGGCTGTGTGCTCACCGACGAGGCGGGCCTGCACGTCCTGCAGGATTCCGGTGTCGCCGACACGACTGCCGTGCTCGTCGTCGACGACGCCCGTTCGTGGTTGGGACCGGTGTCCGCCGAGATCCACGACCACCCCTCCCGCTCGATGACCGTCATCGGGGTGACCGGTACCTCCGGCAAGACCACCACGTCCTACATGATCGAGCAGTCCCTGCTGGTCGACCACTCCGTGGGTTTGATCGGCACCACCGGCACCCGGATCAACGGGCGCGCCGTACCGACCACGCTGACCACCCCGGAAGCACCGACCCTGCAGGGGTTGTTCGCCCGGATGCGGGACGAAGGGGTCACCCATGTGGTCATGGAGGTGTCCTCGCACGCGTTGGTGCTGGGCAGGGTCCGCGGCGTCGACTTCGACGTGGCTGCCTTCACGAACCTCAGCCAGGACCACCTCGACTTCCACCCGACGATGGAGGACTACTTCGCGGCGAAGTCGTTGCTGTTCACCACCCCGCAGGATCCTGGCGGTGAGCTGCCGACCCCGGTCATCTGCGTCGACGACGCCTGGGGTCGTCGTCTCGCCGGGGAACTCGACGCGCCGGTCACCGTCGCCACAGTCTCGGCGACGGGTTCTGCCGTCGACGCAGTTCCCGCCACCTGGCAGGTGGACGAGGTGTCCGTGGCCGCAGACGGCGTCCAGCACATCGTCGTCAACCACGGAGGCTCCAGCCTCGACGTCGCTGTCACGTTGCCCGGGGCGTTCAACGTCGCCAACGCCACGGTGGCCCTGGCCTGTGCCACCGCGGCAGGGGAGGACCCGGCCACGGTCGCGCCCCGGCTCGTGGACGTGCGGGTGCCAGGACGGATGCAGCCGGTCACCGTCGGATCCGACGGCTCCGGTGACAGCCCCGGCCAGGATTTCCTGGCCCTGGTCGACTACGCGCACAAGCCGGCGGCCGTCGCCGCCGCACTGGACACACTGGTGGCTCAACGTGACCAGGTCGGTGACGGTGGACGCGTCGCCGTGGTGATGGGTGCCGGTGGAAACCGCGACCACGACAAGCGGCCCCTGATGGGGCAGGCCGCAGCAGAGCGCGCCGACCTCGTGATCGTCACCGACGACAACCCCCGTGACGAGGACCCGGCCACCATCCGCGCCGAGGTACTCGCCGGAACCGGTCAGGGTGCCGAGACGCGGGCCGGACGCGGTGGGCCTCCGGTCGAGGTCCGCGAGATAGGCGACCGGGCCGACGCGATCAGGGCTGCAGTCACCTGGGCCCGGCGGGGCGATATCGTCATAGTGGCCGGCAAGGGTCATGAAACCGGACAGATCGTGGGCGACACCGTCATCGACTTCGATGACGTCGAGGAACTCACCCGAGCGATTGAGCAGAGACAGGAAGCGAAACGATGATTGAGATGACGAGCGGGGATATCGCCGCAGTCACCGGTGGCGAACTCGTCGACGGAAGTACCGACGACACCCTCGTCACCGGACCCGTCGAGTTCGACTCCCGTCGTATCACGCCGGGCAGCCTCTTCATGGCGCTGCCCGGGGCACGCGTCGACGGGCACGACTTCATCGCCGGGGCCCTCGAGGACGGTGCCGCCCTGGTGCTGGCGGGTCGCCCGGTGGGCCTCCCGGTTCTGCTGTGCCCGCCGGTCGCGGACACTGAAGAGGCCGGGGACGCTGGGACCGCCCAGCGCAACGCCGCCTACCTCGAGAACGACCCGGACGGTGTGGCGGAAAGGGTGCTCACCGCCGTCGGCCGGCTCGCCCGGTTCAACACCGACACCCTGGTCGCCGACGAAGGCATGACAGTGGTCGGCGTCACCGGCTCCGCCGGCAAAACCTCCACCAAGGACCTGCTCGGCGCGGTACTCTCCCGCGGCGGCGAGACCGTCGCACCGCCGGGGAGCTTCAACAACGAGATCGGCCACCCCTACATCGCGCTGAAGGCCGACCGGAACACCCGCTACCTGGTGGCGGAGATGTCCGCACGCGGCCAGGGCCACATCGCCCACCTCGCCCGCATCGCACCGCCCTCGGTGGGAGTGGTACTCAACGTCGGCACCGCACACCTCGGTGAGTTCGGCTCCCGCGAGGCCATCGCCACAGCGAAGGGCGAACTGGTCGAGGCACTGCCGGACGCCGCCCACGGCGGACTGGCGGTGCTCAACGCCGATGACGATGCAGTGTCCGCCATGGCCTCACGCACCACCGCCCGCATCCTCCGGTTCTCGGCGCAGGGCAGTGTCGGCAGCACCGGTAACACCGCCGACTACTACGCCACCGGCACCTCCCTCGACGAGGTCGCCCGAGCCTCCTTCACCATGCACCATCCGCACGGTGAGCCGGTGGAGGTCCACCTCGGGGTCTTCGGCGCCCACCAGGTCTCCAATGCACTGGCCGCCGCCGCGGTCGGCATGGAGTGTGGTCTGGACGCAGCCACCGTCGCGGCAGCACTGTCGGAGCATGTCGCCGCCAGTGAGAACCGGATGGACGTGCGCACCCGCGCCGACGGACTGACCATCATCAACGACTCCTACAATGCCAACCCGGACTCCATGCGGGCAGGTATAGACGCCCTCGCCTACACCGCGGCCGGACGCCAGGACGCCGAAAGCTGGGCGGTACTCGGTCAGATGGGCGAGCTCGGCGACGACGGACGGGGCGAACACATCGCCCTCGGCGAGGTCCTCGGCCAGCGTCGCATCGACCATGTCGTGGTCGTCGGCCACGGCATCAACCAGTCCGCCCTGGTGACCTCCGCCGAAGAGCAGGGTCTGGACGTGCTGCACGTCGACAACACCGACGGGGCAGTCAACGTCCTGGACCTCAACGTCAGTGCCGATGACGTGGTGCTTGTCAAGGCGTCCTACGCCGACGGGCTGTGGCGGGTCGCCAGCGGCCTCCTCGCCGGTGACGAGAAGAACTAGACGGGAACATTAGGAAAAGTCATGACACAGATCATCGTCGCCGCACTTGTGGCGTTCTTCGTCTCCATCTTCCTCACCCCGGTGCTGATCAAACGCTTCTCCGAAGGGGGGATCGGCCAGGAGATCCGCGAGGAGGGCCTGAAGTCGCACCTGCGCAAGCGGGGCACCCCGACGATGGGTGGTATCGCCATCCTCGCCGGTATCACCGTCGGCTACGTTGTCTCGGTGCTCGTCGGCCTGATCTTCAACGGCACCGGCCCCGGTGCGTCCGGCTGGCTGGTACTGGGACTGACCCTGGCGCTGGGTCTGCTCGGTTTCGCCGACGACTTCATCAAGGTCTTCAAGGGCCGTAACCTGGGGCTCAACGCCAAAGCGAAGCTGGCCGGTCAGCTGGTCACCGCCCTGGTGTTCGGTATCCTCATCCTGCAGTTCCCGAATGAGGACGGCCTCACCCCGGCGTCGACGAACCTGTCGTTCACCCGTGACATCAACACAATCGACCTCGCCGTCGGTGGGACGGTCATCGGCACCATCATCTTCCTGGTTTTCATCTACCTGGTGATCTCCGCCTGGTCTAACGCGGTGAACCTCACCGACGGTCTGGACGGCCTGGCGTCCGGTGTCACCGGCATGGTGCTCACCGCCTACGTGGCGATCACTTTCTGGCAGTTCCGCAACTCCTGCGGTGTCGGCGCCGAGCCCGGCTGCTACGCCGTGCGCGATCCGCTGGACCTGGCGATGCTCGCCGCCGCCGGACTCGGTGCCTGTGTCGGTTTCCTGTGGTGGAACGCCGCACCGGCGAAGATCTTCATGGGCGACACCGGCTCCCTGGCCCTCGGTGGCCTCGTCGCGGGCCTGTCCATCGCCTCGCGCACTGAGCTGCTGATGATCATCGTCGGCCTGCTCTTCGTCATGGAGGCCGCCAGCGTGGTCATCCAGGTGGTCTCGTTCAAGACCACCGGACGCCGCGTGTTCCGCATGGCACCCTTCCACCACCACTTCGAGGCAGGTGGCTGGGCGGAGACCACCGTGACAATCCGGTTCTGGTTGTTGTCGGCGTTGTTCGCGGTCGTCGGTGTGGCGATCTTCTACAGTGAATGGCTCAGCGGCGCCTCCTTGTGACAGGTGGGGCCGAAAGGGATGACGGACGGTGAGGGACGGTGACGGACATGGTTGCACAGGTGAACGGTAGGAGTCTGGTGGACGCCCTGGGTGGCGGACGGGTCGTCGTCGCCGGTGCCGGTGTCGCCGGTACCGGGGTGGCCCGGATGCTGGCGGCGTTGGACGCCACGGTCACCGTGGTCGACGACAATGCCGAGGCCGGCGGACGCCTGGCGGGGGAAACCGGTGCATCGTTGGTCACCACCGAGCAGGCCTGTGCCACCAGCTTCCTCGCCGCGGTTGACTTGGTGGTGACATCCCCGGGGTGGCGTCCGGACAGTCCTGTCCTGGTGGCCGCCGCCGACGCCGGGATCCCGGTGATCGGGGACATCGAGGCAGCCTGGCTGGCAGATCAAGCGGGACTGTTCGGCGCGCCCCGCACCTGGTTGGCGGTCACCGGCACCAACGGCAAGACGACCACCACCGCCATGCTGGAATCGATTCTCACCGCCGACGGCCGCCGCACACTGGCCGTGGGCAATATCGGCACCCCGCCGGGGGAGGCCCTGCTGGCCGAACCGCCGGTCGACGTCCTCGCTGCCGAGGTCTCCAGCTTCCAGCTGCACTGGGCACCCGATTTCGCACCGGACGCCGGATGCGTGCTCAATCTCGCCGAGGACCACCTCGACTGGCACGGCTCCTTCGACAACTACGCCGCCGACAAGATGCGCGTCTTGACCGGCCCGGTGGCCGTGCTGGCCGCCGACGACCCGGAGGTCACCTCCCGGGCCACCGGCTGTCAGTGGGCCTACACCACAGGTGACCCTGCTGACATCGTCGGCACTGACGCAGCCAGCCTGTCCGACCTGCACCGGGTGACCGGGGTGCGCGACGGCCGTCTCATCGACCTCGATGCTGTCAGTGGGTCGGCGATCGACCTGGGCAGCGCCGAGGGGATCTCACCGCCCGGCCCGGCCGGGGTCGCCGACGCCGCCGCAGCAGCAGCCCTGGCCCGCTCGGTCGGGGTCGCCCCGGAGTCCGTGGCTGCCGCGTTGGCCACGTTCACGGTGCAGGCACACCGTGGCCAGACCGTCGCAGAGTCCGGCCAGGTGCGCTGGATCGACAACTCCAAGGCCACCAACCCGCATGCGGCACTCGCCGCCCTCCAAGGGTTGGACGGGGTCGTGTGGGTGGCCGGTGGCCAGCTCAAGGGTGCCGAGGTCGACGAGCTCGTCGCCGCCGTGGCCCCGACATTGCGGGCTGCCGTCCTGCTCGGTGTCGACCGCGGCATCATCGCCGACGCACTTGCCGCCGCCGCTCCGGGCCTCCCGGTGACTGTCATCGACTCGGTCGATCCGGATGAGGCGATGCGCCTCGCCGTCGACGCCGCCCGCGGATACGCTCACCCCGGGGACGCGGTCGTCCTCGCTCCGGCGGCAGCCTCACTGGACATGTACCGTGGCATGTCACAGCGGGGTGATCTCTTCGCCGCAGCGGCCTGCAGCGAAGACAGTGAAGACAGTGAAGATACCGAGGGAGGCGACGACCAGTGAGTGCCATGACCGCCTCCTCCCGCCGGTCGGAGGAGTCCCCGTGGAAGGGACTGGGCGAGAAGTTCAATCGAGCGTTGGCTGCCCCGCAGATGAACTACAAGGTGATCATGACGGTCACCGTGATCCTGGTGTTCATCGGGCTGACCATGGTGCTGTCGTCCTCGATGGTGTCCATCACCAACGACGGTGACGGCATCGCCGTGTTCACCGAGTTCCTCCGGCAGGCCGCGGTGGTCGCCATCGGCCTGGTGGGCATGTGGTTGTTCCTGCGGGTCCGCCCGGAGACCGTCCGACGGTTCTCGCCGGTGTTGCTGCTTATCGCCTTCATCCTGCTGGTCCTGGTGCTCATCCCGGGCATCGGCGTCGGTGGGGCCGAAGTCGGCTCGAACTCGTGGATCCGCATCGGCGGCGTCGGTATCCAGCCCTCCGAGGTCGCCAAGTTCTCGCTCGCGGTGTGGGGTGCCGCCGTGATCGCGGCGCGGTCCCGGAGCTACACCACGACCCTCAGCGTGATGTTGCCGTTCTTCCTGGTGTCGGGTGTGTTCCTGGTTCTGGTGATCCTCCAGAACGACCTGGGAATGATGCTGTCGCTGGGGTCGGTCATGATCGCCCTGGTCTTCTTCGCGGGCGCGAGCGGAATGCTGTTGCTCGGCATCGCCGTGCTCGGTGCCGGCGGTGCTGTGTTGCTGAGCCTCGCCCACTCTTTCCGTAGCTCGCGGTTCAGTTCCTGGTACGAGACCTTCACACTGTCCTTCTCCGAAGAGACCTCACGCGGGGCGTCCTACCAGTCGAAGCAGGGCATCTTCTCACTGGCGGACGGCGGACTGATCGGACAGGGACTGGGCCAGTCCCGCGCCAAGTACTACCTGCCGGAGGCCACCAACGACTTCGTCTTCGCCATCATCGGTGAGGAGCTCGGCCTGATCGGTGCCGGGTTGGTCGTCGTGTTGTTCGGCCTGCTGGCCTGGTTCGGTCTGCGCACCGCGATGGCCCAGGCCGACCCCTTCCTGCGTCTGCTGGCCGCCGCACTGACCATGGGCATCACGATCCAGGCCTTCTACAACATCGGGTATGTCGTCGGCCTGTTCCCGATGACAGGTGTGCAGCTGCCGTTGATCTCCGCCGGCGGTTCCTCCGCCATCGTGACCCTCGCTTCGCTCGGCCTGCTGGCCAGCATCGCCCGACATGAGCCGAAGACGATCTCGTCGATGCAACATGAGGGCCGGCCGCTGATCGACCGGCTGCTCTTTCTGCGCGAGCCGAAGCCCTACACCCCCGGCCAGCAGCAGCGTGACCGTGTCCGGGAACAGCCCAGGCGGTACGGTGAACCTGTGACCCGACCGCGTCAGCCGGCCGGGGAGCATGAACGGGCCAGGGCCACTCCCAGAGCCACCACCGGGTCAACCCCCCGGGGTACCCGGGGCCGGGGTGCCCGCGAAGCCGTCCCCCCGCCACGGCCACGTCGGTCACAGGGCCCACAGGGCCCACAAGGCACCAACGACAACCAGCGACACAGGAGAAGGTAGAACACGGTGACCCCGACACAGGGACAGAGCTTGTCCGTCGTCCTCGCCGGCGGCGGAACCGCCGGCCACATCGAGCCGGCACTCGCCGTTGCCGAGGCGGTTCGACAGGAGCGTCCGGACGCCCGGATCACCGCCCTGGGCACCACCCGCGGTCTGGAGACCACACTGGTGCCCGAGCGTGGCGTCGACCTGGAGTTGATCCCGCCGGTGCCGGTGCCCCGCAAGCTGAACAAGGATCTCTTCACCCTCCCGTTCCGACTCATCGGGGCGTTGCGCAGCACCCGGAAGGTCCTGAAGAAACTGAAGGCCGACGTGGTCGTCGGTTTCGGCGGGTACGTCTCCGCACCGGCCTACCTCGCCGCGAAGTCATTGCGTATCCCGATCGTCGTCCACGAGGCCAATGCCCGGGCCGGCATGTCCAACAAGCTGGGTGTGCGGCTCGGCGGCCGCGCCCTGTCCGCCACCCCGGACTCCGGGGTCGACGCCGACGTTGTCGGTATCCCGGTCCGTCAGTCCCTGCTGAACCTGGACCGGAAGGCTCTGCGGGCCGAGGCCAGGGAGTTCTTCGGCCTCGACCCGGACGCCCCGGTGCTGCTGGTCACCGGTGGCAGTCAGGGTGCCGCGTCGATCAACGCGGCGGTCAGCGGCGCGGCTCAGACCCTGGGGGACGCCGGGATCGGCGTGCTGCACGCCTACGGGCGGAAGAACTCCGTCGAGGTCGAGCAGGTTCCCGGAGCCCCGGCCTATGTCGCGGTGCCCTACATCGACCGGATGGACCTGGCGCTCGCCGCAGCGGACATGGTGCTGTGCCGGTCCGGAGCGATGACCGTCGCGGAGATCTCCGCATGCGGTCTGCCCGCGGTCTACGTGCCGCTCCCGCACGGTAACGGGGAACAGGTGCTCAACGCCCGGCCCGTGGTCGACGCCGGGGGAGGGTTCATCGTGCCGGACGCCGAACTCAACGACCGGCGGGTCGCCCGGGAGGTTATCCCGGTGCTGCGGGATCCGGCACGGCTGCAGTCGGCTGGCATGGCAGCAGCACAGGCGGGACACCGTGATGCGGCCCCACGCATCGCACAAATCGTCATCGAGACATCGGCTAAGACAGCGGAGGGCAAGAAATGAGCAGGCGAGACCGCAGGGTCCATATGGTCGGTATCGGTGGCGCCGGGATGTCCGGCATCGCCCGCATCCTCCTTGATCGGGGCGTGACCGTCTCCGGCTCCGACATGAAGGAGTCCCGGGTGGTCATGGCGTTGCGAGCTGCCGGGGCTCAGGTCGAGATCGGCCACCGGGCCGAGAACCTGCGCGGTGGCACGCCGGACGGTCCACTGCCGGACGTGGTGGTCACCTCCTTCGCCGCGATCCCGCAGGACAACCCCGAGCTGGTCGCCGCCCGCGAGGCAGGGATCCCGCTGCAGCGGCGTTCGGACGTGCTGGCTGAACTGATGGCCGACCGGCGGGCCCTGCTGCTGGCAGGTACCCACGGCAAAACCTCCTCCACCTCCATGGCGGTCGTCGCCCTGCAGTCCGCCGGACTCGACCCGTCCTTCGCCATCGGCGGTCAGCTGAACCGGGCCGGCACCAATGCACACCACGGCACCGGCGACATCTTCGTCGCCGAGGCCGACGAGTCCGACGGATCCTTCCTCGCCTACTCCCCGGAGGTCGCCGTGGTGACCAACGTGGAGCCCGACCATCTCGACTACTTCGGCACCGAGGAGGCCTACCGCGCCGTCTTCGGCAAGTTCGCCGGACGGATCGTCCCCGGTGGCACACTCGTGGCCTGCCTCGACGACGAGGGAAGTGCCCGACTGGCCGAGGAGGTCGTTGCCGGCCGTGTCGACATCGCCGGCGGCGTGCGGGTCCTCGGCTACGGCACCTCCGCAGCAGTAGCCGCACACCCGAGGGTGCCGATCGGTGCGGAGATCCTCGGGTCCGAGTCACTTCCCGACGGAGGCAGTGCTGCCCGAGTCATCTTCGCCAACGGTGACACCTCCGCCCCGGGGCTGGTACCGGTGGATGTCACGGTGCGTACCCCGGGCACGCACATGCTGCTCAATGCCGTGGCCGCCATCTTGGCCGGCTCCCTGGTGGGCGCACCGGTCGAGGGCCTGGCAGATGGAGTGGGGGAGTTCGACGGTGTCCGTCGTCGCTTCGAGTACCACGGCACCGCGGAAGGTGTGGAGGTCTTCGACGACTACGCCCACCACCCCACGGAGGTCAGGGCGGTCATCACCGCCGCCCGCGGCAAGGTGGAGGCCCGAGAGCGCGACACCGGGGAGACCGGCCGGGTGGTCGCGGTGTTCCAGCCGCACCTGTACTCGCGCACGGTCACCTTCGCCGAGGAGTTCGCCGAGGCGTTGTCCCTGGCCGACGTGGTCGTGGTCCTGGACATCTTCGGGGCCCGGGAGCAGCCGGTGGAGGGGGTCGACAGCCGGGTCATCACCCGTCAGATCACCGGGGCGGACACCAGTGAGGACACTGCGGACACTGAGGTCCACTATGAGCCGAACTTCTCCGGGGCCCCGGAGCTGGTGGCGTCACTGGTGCGCCCGGGCGACGTCGTGCTGACCATCGGCGCAGGTACGGTGACGATGCTCGCTGACGAGATCCTGCGGGAGATCGGTGACCGTGGCTGAGGAGAGCACCCGTGAAGACCGCCGGTCGCGCCAGCCGAACCGGTCAAACCGACCAGCGCGTCCCAAGCGGTCCCGGCGTCCGCTGGTCATCGCCGCAGCAGTGGTGGTGGTCATTGCCGTGCTGGCCGCCGTCGCCTTGCTCAGCCCGTTGCTGCACCTGCGTGAGGTGACCGTCGAGGGTGCTGACCATCTCGACCAGGAGGAGGTCGTGTCGGTGTCCGGTCTGAGCGAGAGGGAGAACCTGCTCTTCGCCGACACCGATGCCGCTGCTGCGGCGGTGTCGGGGATGCCCTGGGTCAAGACCGTGACGGTGTCACGCTCCTGGCCCTCGACGGTGGTCGTCGACATCACCGAGTACCAGGCCGTGGGCTACATCGAGCGCGACGGCGACCCTTCGGTGGTCGACGAGAACGGCACGGTGTTCCTGCGAGGTATGGCCCCGGAGGGCACCACGCGCATTGACGTCAACGATGCCGAGGACGCCGGTGTCGACGCAGCGGTCGCTGCTGCCGCGACCGTTCTCGCGGCGCTGCACGAGGGGCTGCGGGCGAATGTGGAAATGGTGGAGGCGGACTCTGCCGAAGACATCACCCTGCACTTTGCCTCGGGGCGTGAGGTGCACTGGGGTTCGGCGGACCGGGCCGAGGAGAAGGCCGTGGCCACGGAACTGGTGTTGACGCGTGAGGGGCAACGGTGGAATGTCTCGAATCCCTCGGTCCCCTCCGTGCGGTAATGGTGCCGGAATTACGAGAAAACTCTAAACCCGTCCTTTAAGGATACGACACGCCACAAAAAATGTGCGGGGAAATTGCACCGATGTCACACACAATTGGTCCCGAGCAACAGGACCAGAAGCCGGGACCCGGAAACAGTCAAGAAAGTGGGAGCGCACACCATGGAACTCAATGACAGCCACCTCGCCAAGATCACCGTCGTCGGTGTCGGCGGCGGTGGAGTCAACGCCGTGAACCGGATGATCGACGCGAACCTCCAGGGTGTGGAGTTCGTGGCGATCAACACCGACGCCCAGGCGCTACTCCTCACCGATGCCGACATCAAGCTCGACATCGGCCAGGAAGAGACCCGCGGCCTCGGTGCCGGCGCGAACCCCGAGGTCGGCCGAAAGTCCGCCGAGGACCACAAGGAGCAGATCGAGGACGTCATCGAAGGCTCCGACATGGTCTTCGTGACCTGCGGTGAAGGCGGCGGAACCGGTACCGGTGCAGCTCCGGTCGTGGCGAACATCGCCAAGAAGAAGGGTGCGCTCACCGTCGGTGTCGTCACCCGTCCGTTCTCTTTCGAGGGGCAGCGTCGTGCCAAGCAGGCCCTGGAGGGCATCGAGGCACTGCGCGATGTCTGTGACACCCTGATCGTGATCCCCAACGACAGCCTGCTGCGGATGGGCGACCAGGACCTCCAGCTGATGGATGCCTTCCGCAAGGCCGATGAGGTGTTGCACTCCGGTGTCGAGGGCATTACCCGCCTGATCACCACCCCCGGTGTGATCAACGTCGACTTCGCCGACGTGCGCTCCGTGATGACCGATGCCGGCTCAGCCTTGATGGGAATCGGTGCCGCCCGTGGGGAGAACCGGGCGAAGAAGGCGACCGAACTGGCGATCAACTCCCCGTTGCTGGAAACCACCATGAAGGGCGCCAAGGGTGTGCTGCTGTCCTTCGCCGGCGGCTCCGACCTCGGTCTGTTCGAGGTCAACGAGGCCGCCAGCATCGTCCAGGAGCTTGCCGACGAAGACGCCAACATCATCTTCGGCACCATTGTCGAGGACCAGCTCGGCGACGAGATCCGGGTCACCGTCATCGCCACCGGCTTCGACGACTCCGCCAATGTCACGCTCTCCTCCCAGGGAGGCCAGCACCGCGCACCGGAGCCCGCCCAGCAGGCACCGTCCCAGTCCCAGGTCGCCCCGGTGCAGCAGTCCCAGCCTGCCGCACAGGCCCAGCCGACGCAGCAGTCCGCCCCCGGTATCTTCGCCGGCGAGCAGGCCCCGGAGAGTCCTGCCCGTGAAGCCTCGAGCTTCACCCGACGTTCCCGGTCGGACGTGCCGTCCGCGGCCGGTAACTCCGGGCTGTTCACCTCGTCCGACCGTAGGGACGACCGCCGGAACGACGACGACGGAGACGATGACCTCGATGTCCCCACTTTCCTCTGACCACGCTGCCGGACAAGCTGCTGAGCGGCCCGTCCGTAAAGTCGTCACCGACCGCTCGGCCGGCAACCTCGCCGACCACGTCGGCGATGATCCCGGTGCCGTGGCCGCCAACCGTGCCCGTCTCGCCGAGCTGATTGGCCTGCCCGCCTCTGACGTGGTCTACATGGAGCAGATCCATTCCCCGAACGTCACCGAAGTGACCGCCGAGCTGCTCGAGGAGCTCGGCGGAGCACCGGTGGAGGTGACGGACGCCCTGGTGACCACACTGCCCGGGATCGCCCTGGCCGTCCTCACCGCCGACTGTGTGCCGGTCCTGCTCTCCGACGACGAGGCCGGGGTCGTCGCCGCCGTGCATGCCGGACGCATCGGTGCCCGCAACGGTATCGTCGCCCGCACCGTCGAGTACATGGTGGAGCTGGGGGCGTCCCCGTCCCGCATCCACGCGCTGCTCGGTGCGGCGGCAGCGGGGGAGGACTACGAGGTGCCGGAATCGATGGCTGCGGACGTGGAGTCCCGGCTACCGGGCTCGCGGACGGCGACCACCGCCGGGACGTCCGGTCTCGACATCCGTGCCGGGATCACCCGGCAGTTGCTCGGGTTGGGCGTTCGTGCCATCGACGCCGACCCGCGCAGCACGGTGACGTCCGAGAACTTCTATTCCTACCGACGCGAAGGCGTCACCGGTCGACAGGCGGGCGTGATCTGGATGCCTTCCGGCGTGTCGACGTCTGCGGCAGCGGACTGATCCCGGTACTTTCGATACTTGACGAAGACGCACAGAAAGCGAGACGACCATGACAGACGGATTCACCGAGAAGGTCAAGGGCTTTTTCGGTTTCGGCGAGGTGGACAGTTACGAAGACCCGTACTACCGGGACGAGTTCGACGAGGCTGACCGGCGTAGCAGCGCCGATGCTGAGCGGCAGGGTGCCCCCGGTGAGTACCGTCGAGGCGACCGTCCCAGCCGTTACGCCGACCTGGGCGATGCGCGCGACTCCCGTGATGCGCGGGAGGCCCGGGAACCACGCCCCCGCGACATCCGGGCATCCGACTACGACT